>Ga0066648_10000459_pt1 | contig 28425 bp, 23 predicted proteins | sample CryGeyCG12114_NA_FD_59537 | JGI IMG/M metagenome (GOLD analysis project Ga0066648, IMG submission 59537) | Groundwater microbial communities from aquifer - Crystal Geyser CG19_WC_8/21/14_NA | ecosystem: Environmental > Aquatic > Deep subsurface > Groundwater | place: USA: Utah: Grand County... | reverse complement strand
AACGGTAACGGTGCTGCCAGCACTGGCAACGGCTGGAACAACGGCAACGGTGCCGCCAGCGCCACCTCCGCCTCAGCTGTCCCAGCCTCAACTGCTAGCGCAAGCTGGTCTGCTTGGGCTTCGGGCAACGCCAACGGTGCTGCCGCTGCCGCCGCCACTGGTGCTGCCTCCCCAGTTGCTGCTGCTGCTGCTGCTTCCGGTGCCGCCGACAAGGGTGTAGCCGCCGCATCCGCTGCTGCCGCCACCGATGCTCTCCCAAGCGGTGTCAAGGCCTACACTGGCGCTGCTGGCCGAAAGAGCGTCGAGTACATCATGGTCGCCGCTGCCTTCATTGGTGCCGGTGCATTCATGCTGTAGATGATGGTGACATGGATATAGTCATGATGGTGCCTATACAGAGGCCAGAGATTTTTTATGAAGAGATTCTGTAAATATAGTGATCGGGGTACATAGCATACTTCCGGATCAATAATGTTTGATATAATTTCAAAAGCATCGAGCAATGACCATTCATGTTGATTAAAAGTCTGACTTTAGTCCTGAAAGCTCGAATGCCTAGGCACCCGCGGCTCTTCACTGAGGGCTTCCGTGCCTAAACCAGGCTCTAATCTGCAAATCTGCATCGTTCAGTCTGTCATTGCGCCTCACAGAAATGGTCACTCGCGCGCCCCTGGTCTCCACCACTGATGTGGCATCATGCAAGCAAGGCAGATGAGAAAGACGTCCTACGATAGATTCCCTGTTGAGTCCCCCCCCCATCCATCATCCATCATTCATTGCCCAGTTTTCCTTCTCACCCACTCCGCGATCCGCTCGATCGACCCCTTCGACTCCGGCGCGTTACCAGCCATGAATTCCATAACATGCTGCTGCCCCTCGTGCACCTCAACGACAACCTCCACGCCGGCGCCCTTCAGCTTCTCCGCCATCCTCTCGCCATGATCCCTCAACATATCACAGCCTGCGATCGAAAGCCACGTCGGCGGCATCCGTCTCGTGTCCTCGTTCGACGCAAACAATGGGCTGACTAACGGATCACTCTTCTCCGCCCCACTGCCCTCGACGTACCGATCCGCCAGCATCTTCACGAATGGCGCGGTGTTGATCAGATCGTGCTCCTTGTTCGAGTCCATGGTGCCGCCTTCCTGTGTTGTCAGATCGTACCACGGGCTGAGAGCGACACTTGCGCCGGGGATCGGGAGGTCACGCTTCATGGTGGCGAGAGGAACGCTGGCTGATAGGCCGCCGCCGCAAGAGTCGCCGGCGACTACGATCTTGTGGGCCGGGTAGCCGGTGGAGAGGAGATGCTGGTATGCCGCTATGCAGTCGTCGAGGGCGGCAGGGAATTTGTTCTCGGGGCTTAGCCGGTAGTGCACACTTAAGACAGGGCATTGGCATGCCTTGGCGAGGTGGGCGGTTAGTTTGCGGTGGCCGTCTGGAGAGCCGAAGCTGGATGGCTGTTAGCATGTTTCGACCCGTGAGATGTTGACGGCATTTGTCCGTTGCGAGAGTTCCGAGGCGTGTGGATTGGAAGCTTATAAAAGAGCGTGTATCCAGGCACTGATGGCCTTACCTGAAGCCCCCACCGTGCATGAAAAGTATGGCGTGTTTGGCAGAAGACGAATTTTCGGGCTTGAACCATTTGCATGGGACGTTCATTCCGTCACTAGGGATTGTCACGTCCTCGATCGTGACGCCTGGTACTTCTGGCGCGACCTCCCTGACTTGTTCGTACAACGCACGTTCGAGGACGTGGTTGCCGTTTTGAGGGAAGTTGGAGACCATCTGCTTGAAGTACTCTCCTAGAGCCTGAGACTCCTTGCTTGGAGACATGATGTGTGGCAGGCTGGACAGGCTGATGGGCTATTGGTGTTGTTGCTCTACACAGAGTGGCAGGGTGTGTAGACAATGTGATGAGTAAGTGAAGATGGATTATGCGTGACACGGTGACGACATTAGTCATGAGGCTAAGTGGAGAAACTTTATCTTCATAGTGCACCCAGCAATATGGACATAACAGATATTCCTTCTTCCACTCGTACTAACTTAGTTTCACATCACCAGGAGTCTGCACTGTGGTGGACATTAGGTACCTCCACGCTAGCCTTCTTCCCGTTAGCAGCTGTCTGCTTGTAGTTGATGTATTGAATACCGACTAGGCGGGCATCTTAGCGATGGGAATTGTCCAGTAAGCATTGTCGTAGATCTTACGCGTGCGAGCCTTGCCAGCCCTTAGATACATAGTTTCCCCTAAGCTAGCGGTTCGAGACGTAGGTGGTGATGGTCGCGCATCTATCAATCAAGCTCGGGGGCTCGTTGGTAGTCGTCCAGAGCCCGGATCGAGCTTAATGCTGTGTGCGGTTCCTGGCCACTACCTTTTCAGGTTCATAATCGTGATTCCTCCCAACACGACGCTCGTCAAGACTCGATCGGCCAGCCAGCTACAGGCTGGTAGGTTAATGTGCTGCAGGTACAGTCGTTCATGCTTATTTTGTTAGGCATACAACAAGTCTCGAAATTGTTCAAGAAAGGTGCTCTCAAGCCGAAGCCTCAACCATCGTTCAATGGCTCAGATTACAGGTCGTGACGTGTCCTGACTGGGCATGCCGACCAAGGAGATTGGGAAGACATGAGCAACTAGTGCTTTTCCGTCAAAGTACAAGACTTGTTGACCGGCGGGCTTGGACCGAGGCAGTGTATTCTCTACCTAAATTTTGATGTTGTTCGAAGATTGGCCGAGATTGCAGTGTACTTAGTTCACACATACGGAAAAGAACGAAGATGCAGGTCTGGTAATAGCGCCCTGAGGATTGGCAGTCTCCCGACACGTGACATACGCGAACGCGTCGCGCTCAGCTACGCGTGTATCAGTCGGCTCCATAGATCTGATCAGATCGTGTTGTCGTGCCTCAGTCACTCCGATGACCGTGTTACACTGACAGGAAATGTCGGATGCGCTGTGGACTTGAGGGGCTGCAGCGACGTTGAGATACACATCGAAGTACACGAACATGTAAACAGGTAACTGATATTTGCCTTGTCCTCTTCAGCCACTAAGTCCCTTATTGAATGCACTTTCCCTCCGGTGCTACATCAGGGTATTCAGTGATGCTCTCAGGTGATCGGGCGTCTCTAGTCATGTATCAACGAGGGTTCACTCGATATCGAAGATACCATCGCAATGAGTGATCCTTCACAAAGTCGGGTCATCGTGGAAATTACATTGCAAGCAAAGACCCTCCGATCTCACGTGATAGGGTAATGAATCAAGCTGAGGTAGGCTTTTGCTGCTTCCGGCTGCGGTACACGAAGTCTCGAAGCAGATTAGCGCAATACCCACGCGTAATCTACTCTACTGTCTCTTGTTACTTGCACCGACAAGAGTATCCCGCGCCGAGGAATGTCTCTACGCATCCACCAGCGCTATTACAGTCAAAGGCACACCTTGGTCTTCTGACGATATACCAGCTGGCGGCAAGGGTAAGTTGTGGATTGGAGAAAAAGATGCGGATATGTTCTCCGTTATCACTACAACACGCTTATTCAGAGAATTTGATGTCAATTCCCACGCAATAATGATGACTGCCCCAAGGTTCTGGACCTATCTTCTCAAGGATACCGAAACATAGCGAATTGTTGCGTCATGCTTGCTCATCCTGCCAGTAGTAAGCTCATCTCACATCATTGATATAGGCAGGCATAACCTTGTAAATCTTCTGTACAGAACTTAATTATACATTACTCTCTTCAAAAGTATGGCAGAAACCACCTCCTACGATGTTGTCGTCCTTGGCTACGGCAGCGCTGGCGCCGCTGCAGCCTTACAGGCCGCTCAATCTGGTGCGAAAGTCATGGTCGTTGAAAAGAGTAGCACTGGAGGAGGGAACTCGTTCGTCTCTTCAGCAAATATGACTTACCCACAGGAGTTTCAAGCTGCTATGGAGAGGGATGGCGCTGCTCAATACACAGACTACCTTGAGGAAGCTACGCAACACACGACACCTCTAGAAGTTGTCGCGGCCTTCACAAAAGGTCTGTATGAGGTGGAACCCTGGCTAAAGGAGTTGGGCGGCGAGCTCGAAGACTCGAACTACGACAAGATGTACGTACTTAATTCCGCCGCGTCTTGGACCGATCTGACGGGCTGTCCAGGTATTCTTACTACATACCACCCATGACCTTCCCGCATCTGAAAAGTGCACAAGGCTTGAAACTTACAGTTCGTCATCTGAAGCAGACAAAGCTAAGTCCGGCAGATACCGGTGGCCGCCGGATCTGGGAGCTGCTGCATCATCACATCAAGGACAACCCCAATATAACACTGTCGTTCAACTCTCGGTGCAAGCGCATCTTGAAGGACCAAAATGAACATATCAGCGGTGTATTGCTGCAGAACGATGAGTTTGTACCTGCTCCTGCAGTCATCATGGCCTGTGGCGGATTCGAAAATGATATCGATCTCCGTCGTGACCTCATGGGTCCCCGTGCATTCGGCCTCCTTGGTACACCTCACAATAATGGGGACGGCTTTCGTTTGGCTCAGCACGTTGGAGCTCGTCTGTGGCATGCATCTGCTGAAGCGACTGTCCTAGGACTCTTGCCTGCTGGGGAAGAATGCGGATTCGCACTCGGCGTTCGAAAGCCAGGCTTTATCTATGTCAACAAGACCGGTCGAAGGTTTGTTGATGAGACCAAGATTGAGTCGCACCGTGGACATATTGAGACCGCTGCGCAAGATCCCTATTCAGGCAAATCGGCTCACGACCCCATGTACATGATCAGCGACAAAGAGAATTTGCTTGACCCCGACAAGCCCCCAATCGTGGACTTCTTCTCTTACCAGGTTGTAGTTAACGGCTACAAATGGTCAAAGCACAGCGAGGAAGAGATAAAGAAGGGCTGGGTCATAGTCGCCGATACCCTAGAAGACTTGGCACAGAAGCTCGGCATGCAGGAACTACCAGCAACGGTCAAGGAGTGGAACGACCAGTGTCAGAATCCACCACAGATAGACGAGACTTTATCGACGACTTTAGATCCTCTGAGACGAGACCATGAGACGCTTGTCCCGCTGCAAGCGCCATTCTGTGCTATCAGGATCATGCCACTTCTTTACAATACGCAAGGCGGACCTCGGCGCAACGAGAAGGCTCAGATCCTGAGTATTGATGGACCCCCGATCGAGGGCCTGTATGGAGCTGGCGAGTGTGGCAGTATCTGGGGACATGTATACCAGAGCAGTACGAACTTTGCCGAGACCATCGTGTTTGGACGCATTGCTGCGAAGGAGGCCGCAGCGCTTGCCAAGAGCAAGAAGAAACTGCCACTTCGGTGAAGAACCAGAAGTGGCAATAGTAGCGCTCTTTGTCTCTTCTGATTACGCCTTTTGGAAGAGCTATTGTGACCCGAAGCTGGGCACCGACGACCCATCGTCTTCGTCGCTTTCACTCTAGCCAGGAGGTGCACGGCCGAGCAGCGCATCTCGTAGGCAACGCTCAACTGGCTTGAGTCCGGCTGATAGGTTTGTTGCGCCTTACCCCACAGTTTCGCTTACAAGAACTATGCCGTATGCGACCAGAAACTCAGGATGACCAGAGCGCCGAAGCACTAGTTGCTCTTGGCCGAGTGATTGCGGTACGTCTACGAGCTTGGAATTTGATCTTTGACGATTGCGTTTCTGCGTTGTGAGTACAGTTTTGGGTGGAAGGTACACCTGAACATACCAGCTGCCAGGCGTTTCTATCCTCCTTGGCCGGCTGAACGAATGGCAAAGAAATAGAAGGGTTCTGCTGTGTTTGTGGAGATGAGCTACCGTGATTTAACGAATGATATGATACGATACCTATTCCAGGCAGCGGGCCGAAGGAAAAGAGAGCTCGTCTTCCATTTTAGGGGACTGCCGCAGTCAGAATGAAGTGAAGCGCATCCCCCCAAACCCTCAAGATATCGAGCAGTGCCCTCGGCTTCTGTCCCTCAGTGGCACAGTGCCTCAGCTCGAAGCGAGATATCTATGGGAAGTTCGACATGAAACACGACACGAGATGACATGGCATGATACTCACAGTCCACCTCTCCGACTATGTCCAACCATAGCCCCATTGAACCCGCCCATCTTAGACTTCTTCTTTTTCTTAGGTCTAACCTCACCGCCGACAACGCCCGCGACAATACTGAAGCTGCCGGGCCTGCGTCCGTCGGTACTAGTGCTCATGCTTGTGCTTATGCTTGGACGTGCAGATGTCCATGTATCAGCGCTGTCCCGCCTCATGCTCAGTTTCTCGAACGTCTCGGAGACAGGGGTTAGGACCGCGAGGGATGACGGGTTCCGGAGCTGGGGCCTTTGCGATTGAGCGTGGTGAGTCTGTGGGACGTTAGTATCAGTATCAATGTCGACATCGGAATCAGTGCGACGATGGAATGGGAGGGATGATGTCTTACCGCGTTCGCTCTCTTGAGGTTCAGATTCAAGATACCTGAGAACCGTCTGTTGTCCCGGACGGGAGGGCTTGGGGTTGGGGGAGTGAGCCATGAGGAGTTCTTGCTCATGTCTGTTACTGTGTCTTGGGAGTGCAGGCTTAGACTTGAGTCGTTGCTCTGCATTATGAAGGCTTTTCGATTGGAGCGGAGGGAGGATGTTGATTGTTTTTTGTGGATTGCGGGAGCGGCTGAGGCGATAGACGGTGTGGGTTGACTGCTGTGGATAATTACGCGATGGCTTGGGTTCGAGCGGAGTGGATGCGGGTGAGAGTGAACGTCCAGCCCGGCTGAGGAGAGGACCTCTATTTGTGATGTCGGTTCTGCGTAGAGCGCTGCTGGTGGAAGTGGCCAGTCATTTGCGTCGAGCTTGATTTCTGGGATAGCTTCGGTCGACTCAAGTGATGTTGGCTCGGTGCTTGTGAAGTCGATTGATAATGGCGAGACTGGCTCGTTTTTCGTGAGGCCGACCGATATTGGGGAGACCGGCTCGTTATTGGTACACTGGTTGAGGTCTTGGTGTGACACAGGTGAGATGTCGTCGAAGATTTGTTCAGTAACTGCAACTGCCTGCACAATCTTCAAGGTCGGTGGCATGTCTACTTGATGAACCTCAAGCGCAATCTGTGGGCTCTCAATCTCCACGATATCGGGCTCTGTTCTAACCGCCTTGAGGACCTGTTTCACCGGAAGCTTCTCAATGGTCAGCTTCGTAGGCGTCGCTGAGTACGTCGTCGTCTGCTCACTTTTCGCGCATATCTTTGATGGTCTGACGAGGTCGTACTCGAAGTCCAGATCCAAATCCAGATCCTCGAACATCAAGCCCTCGATCAGCTCCAACTCCCAGTCCCGGTTTGTGGCATTGACAGAAGCACGGCAACCTTTGAGGTTGTCTTGAGCAGCCTCCTTTTCGATGACAGGTTCGGAGACGTACCTTCCGGCTTGACTGGCGTATACCGGTCTCATGCGCGCGATTGGTTCGGATAGGGATGTGGTTCGCCGATGTATCCGGCCGGAAGGCTGCTCAGACTGCTTGTATGGGAAAGCAAATGAGGCCCTCTGGTTGGAAATGAGAGATGGGGTGCCGGAGGCACGGCGGTTTCGAATGCTACTGCGGGCGAGCATAAAACTTTTCCGTAGAGCTGGTTGTCTTTGTAGTCTGAAGAGCAGAGACTTGCGGGAATGGGCGAGGACCATCTGATAAGAAAGTCTTCTGATGTCGTCCTTCGACAGTCGGCTACGGTTACGCGTTGCAGCTGATTGCGGATCATCTGTTGAGCTAGTTGTGCATTCGGCGAACAGCCTCATCTCGAGCTCCTGAGCTGTTGGAGGGTAATCGAGAGCGTAGTTGAGCAGCACTTCGCGCGATGCCAGGGAACCTCGATCCTGTGCCAGGTCGTTCTTTGCGGCGGTGCTGCGTGTATAAGTGTTGCAAGAGGATGCCATGTTGATGATATGGTTCGACGTTGATTGTCAGGGTCTATAGGGTGCAGGAGGGAGTGTATCTGCAACAATGCGATGGTAAGATCTAACCAGCAGATCTCCAAGGCGACCTGTTTGGTACCAGGGAGGACATCAGGCGATGCAGGCGCAGCAAGCTTCCTATTCTTAACTTCAGTCTCGAGGTCAATGGATTGTGGAGTAGGGGGCAACAATGCATCTTCACCATTCCGGCGAACAAAGAGCATCTCGACGTCGACAAGCGATTTAGTTTATGGAAGGCACAATAAGATTGCTTTGTGTGCATTGCTGGAAAACGCGAAGGAAGGCGCATGCAGAAAGCTGGTTCTGAATCGTGGCACTTGCTTTGTAGGACTTTGGTGTTGGGTGACAAGTAAATTGGTCTCGAGTCAAGATGGTATATTTTATACATGACAGTCGTGAGGGATCGGCGTTTCAAGCGCTTTCATCGTCCTCTTCGACCCAACCAAGGGCCTGGCCGACCTTGACCTTCTGATCTCTTTCCACGTTCCACTTCCAGCCACCTTTTGTGGCGCCTCCATCCACACCGCCAGCATCAAGGCTCTTTGCTCTGCCGCCAGCGGGAGCCTCGAAAACCATGACAATCGAGCTGCCAAGTTGGAAACCTCCCATCTCGTCGCCCCGCTTCAAAGCATAGCCCTGTAGTAAGGAGGAGGCACCGTCATACGTAGCTTCGGAGAAACCCGAGTATGATTCGCCGCGTTCCTTTGCGGCCATAGCCTGCCTATCAGCCTCAGTGTCGGTGGTTAGGCTGTTGGTGCGCAGCTCTTTATCAAAATTAATCTTGATGGAACCGACATTAGTAGCGCCGACGGGAGTATATGAGAAGAAGCCATATTTCCAATGGCCAAGCAGTACGACACGCTCGTTTAGGGTGAACAGGCCGGGCAAGGTACGCTGAACGTAGGGGCTCACACTGTAGAGTTCGCCAGCGAAATGGCGACGTGTGTTGCATACCCAGGAGACTGGCGAGTGGAACCTGTGATAGTCACCTGGTGCCAGGTAGACGACAAGATAATATAGTTTTGTAGGTCGATCTGTGGTGTGGTGAAAGGGATTCCACCAGGGAGCATCGACCGAAGCCAGATCGGCCGAGACAGCAGCTTCCGACGAAGGCTTTGAGGGAGTGGATTGATCTTTGGGGTCTGGCAATGCGCCTTGACGACCACGAGTGTCTTTGGAGGAATCGGGGCCGGAGAAAAGAGAGGGGAGGGAATAAGAGATGCCGTTGATGCGAGCGAACTCTTCATCCTCGTGGACGTGTGATGGGTGGCCCTGTTTGGTGTTTGGAGTGTCACCGGTGTGGGCAGCATCCTCTTGCTCGGTCAGTCTTGCTCTGCTTGTCGACCTCGAAGGAGGAGTCTTGCCGAGCAGGGCATCGAGGCTGTATGTCATGCCTTTGACCTGTTCGACCTCACCGTTGGAGATCTCGCCAAACTGCAGGACCTTGCCGTCGGCGGGAGACAGAAGGGCTCGAGGGTTGGGGTCGAGGGGTCTGGCATCGGACTTGATTTCTCTGTAGAAGAAGGCAGCCAAGTTGGGGAAGACGTGTAGATCGGGCTCTTTGATCTCGGCGAAGTTGACGCCGAAGATCCAGCCATAGAGCTTGAAGCCTGGGACGCGCAGGTAGTAGGGAATGGTGAGCTCGTTGAATTTGCCCCAGACTCGGGAGACAGCCTTGAGAGGCAAGGTGGACATGACGGCGACCTGCCAACCTCCTCCACTGGGACGGATGCGCTCGCGCTTAGGGACTCGGCCTGCATCACCATCCGCATCAGCGGCTTCTCTCCTCTGGATCCTGTAGAGCTGGAAGGCGCCTAGGAAGGCGACGCCTAGCAGGATGGGGATGGGCTTCCACTCTATCTTGGTGCTTCGCCATGCTTTGGAGGCGCGTTTGGTGAAGCTCTCACCTTCGCCTGTGCCGGGGGCTTGTCTATGGCCTCGTCGAGAAGAGGTGAAAGCCCTCCTTTGTATTGCATGCTGGTGATGGAAAGGTGAAGGGGTGGTGGTACGCGCCGTGGGCCAATGCCGGCGGTAGATGCACGTCCTGCCTACACTTGAGGCTGACATGTTGGTGTGAATCTACGACATGAATGTTGATGGACCAGCGCAGGTGAGAGGATAATACCACGGTACATGCACTCTAGGTGGACTCCCAACTTCCATGCTACTGCTGCACGATGACATGGTGAAGATGATCGTTAGTGGCTGCGGCTTAGGCTGCGGCTGCGGCTGCAGGTGCAGGTGCGCGCATCGATTATTGACCACGAGAGGGAAGGCACGTTTGACAAGCCGACTGACCACTCAGCACTTGCCATCAATCGTTAACCATTAACCACTGACCAGCTGTCCTCTTTGGCCTGCAACAGCCACGGTCGTCCATTCATTGTTTGCTCTGTACTGCGATCCCCTTGAACAATGCTCAATCTTTTCCGGACGTAGCAAGTCTTTTGTTGAATCGCCATGGCCACGGCGAACCCCCCTCCAGGCCCGTCGGCAGACAACGACAACGTTACTCTGCGCATCGTGGTCCTGGCGCACGGCAACCGAGCAGAAGACGATCTGTATCTAATCGTGGCACTGGACACCTCGGTGGGCCAGCTGAAGCAGCGCATCCAAGAGAATCTCCCACAGCATCCCTCGCCCGAGCTGCAGCGCCTCATCTACCATGGGAGGCCGCTGCTCGATGCCAACCAACCTCTGCGCCACGTACTACGCCTAGACCAGAGACCTGCCACCTCGACTCCCTCGCATGTCCTCCATCTCGTCGTCCGCGATGACAATGCCTCGACCCTGCCCCCAGACTCACGGCCTGCTCAGCATGCCCCCTCCCTCCCTCAACCCCAGCCCACGCCCGCTCAGCCTCTTCCACACCCACACCAACACCAACCCAATGTTCATCTGCCCAATCTCAACCATATCATGATACACAACCAGCTGCATAACATCCAACATCAGCTGCACCACGCTCAAGCCATGACCAGAGCCAACCAGGCGAGACTCCAGGCTCAGCAGGCCAGGTTGCAAGCTCAACATCCTCCCCCACCTACCGACACACTCAGAGTCGAGGAAAGGATAGGTCCGAACGGCGAGCACATCAGAACCACCACCACCACCACCAACAACAACAACAATGCCACAACAAGCATGACTTTCAGGCTTGCCGGCCTCAATGGGCCAACCCCCGCCGACAGGCCCGCCTCAGCTCCAGGCTCATCTCCAGCTGCTACATCCGACCCTGCAAACACACCTGCCAATCCTGTGCCGCCTAATGTGCAGGCACATGCACAGCCACCGAACGTACCACCCATGCCACACATGCCGCTTGGGATACCTGTTCCCCCACCTCCCCAGCTTCAATCTCTCTTCCCAAGCCTCATGCCACAGCCCATGTACAACCCATTCATGGCAGCTTCAGCAAACACCTCTCATGCTCAAACAATGGCATGGCTACTATCCTCGCCTCAAGGCCCCCAAGGCATTGTGTTCGCCCCAGGTCATGGCTTTTTCACCAGCCTGTCTTCCTCCACCACCCTACCTTCTCACTTCCAGCAGCCCACTCCCACATCCACCCTACCTACCGCCACAACCCACCAAACACCAGCTACTGGCCTGCAGAGAGCTCAATTGGTCATTCGTCCCCAAGACGGCACGGCCGAAATCCACCCACCAGATCAACCAGCACCACCTCAACCCGGTGCTCGTCCTCACCCCCCAGCTCCCGCTCAACCTCAACTTGTCGCTCGCCAAGCGCAGCAAGACCGCAACAACGAGGAAAATGCTCTCCTGAACTTTCTCCTCGTACGTGGCTGGTTGTTCCTCAGATTGTACATGTTTGTTTTCGTGCTCTCCGAGAGCGGCACCTGGCGCCGAATCTTCATGCTGGGCTCCGCCATCATATTCTGTCTACTACCGAGACAAAACCCCTTCACCGATGCATTCCAAGCTGCAAGAAGACACTTTGATAATCTGATTGGGCCTCCCAACATACCGGATCGACCACCAGAGCAGCCAAGGCAAGCCCCTGAACAAGCACGGAACGCACAGGGACAAGACCAAGGTCAAAATGCCCAGCATGGTTCTTCGCCGGGGCGTAGTCGACAACAACAACCACCCATGCCGACACCAGAAGAAGCAGCTCGCCGCCTTCTTGCCCAACAGAACCGTCGCAACCCCAATCCTATTCTCAACTGGCTTTACCGCATAGAGCAAGGGCTCGTCCTGTTCTTCGCCAGTCTGATACCAGGGTTGGGAGAGCGCCATGTCCAGGCGAGAGAGCAGGCGCGACGAATCCTTGAAGAGGAAGAAAGGAGGGCAAGAGAGGAGAGGGAACGGGCTGAGACGGAGCAGAGTCAACAAAGTGGACAGGAACCGCCTGCCTCTGGTGAGGAAGCTGATAGCGTTGAACGTAAGGATCAAGGCGGCCCTTTGCCTACTTCGTGGGGATCGTCTGTAACCGCCACAGATGGTCCTGCCAGTTCTAGCGGAATTGACAGACATGCTGGAGATGATGATCAAGGTGTACGAGCGAGGCATACCGGCGCCCCATGAATCGCGATTCAGTGCTGATGGACTAGGACGGATGTATCAAAAGTGCACTATATAGTCCGGCGTTACATCTATTAGCGGGCGTTTGACGAATGAACCTGGAGCATAGCATGACGTGAATCTGCAAAAGTGCTTTAGGTTCAAGGACTCACGCGCAATCTTTAGATTGGCTATACCTTACGATTCCACGATACCCTCTATTCCCGCGAGCGGCGCGCTATCTGTGTACTATCGCATTTACCACTATCATTCCTTGCCAGATTCCAATATTCAAAGACCTTAGCTGCACCTGTTTTACGCTATGTAGCAAAGCTTACCTTCCCTCCCCAACTTGACCTCTCAACGGCTTGCATTGTCCGCGCAAACCTGCCACTCCTTTGAACACAGTAGGACACGCAACCTCGCCATGCTAATTCGACGACTCCGCTCACACAGCGCACGCAACTCACCTCCTTCCAGAAGCCATATAAGCCACGACGGCGACCCCCACCGCCCCAAACCCCACCGCCCACCTCTTCAGCCCCTCGCGCACCAACTCCTCGGCCCGCCGCGCAATCGCCTCAGAATCATTGATGCGCGGAAACTCCACGTCGCGCGGCACCTGCACGCCCAGCGCTCTACACAGCGGCTCCCACCCGTCCTTGACATCCACGAACACCAGGCGGTCGGCCGGCACCACGCGCTGCAAGTACGCCATGTGCCGGTGGTACGTCTCGGGCGTGACGCCGCCGCCTGTCGTGCCGTAGAGATGGCGCCACTGGCGCTGCAGCGCGTCGACGAAGGCCGGGAAGTGTCGGATGCCCGGCAGCGGGAGCAGCGCGAACCGCAGGAACAGGCCCGTGACGACGCCCCGCAGGCCTTCCATGCTGCGCACCCACGACGCCGGGTCGCGCGTCGTGCAGATCACCAGCGCGTCCGGGTGCAGCGCGACCAGGTGCTCGACCAGCCCGCTGAAGGGGGCGTCGGTGACGGCGGCGTAGCCGTCGAGGCGCTCCGCCAGGAGGCCGCGCAGGAGCGCAGTCTCCGAGGGGGTTTGCGGGGGGTAGTGGGAGAGGAGGTTAATTGTGGGCTGGAGTTCGTGCGTGGCCGCCAGCGTGAGTTGCGTGCCGCCGTGGTAGACGGGGGCTTGCAGGAGGATGCGCAAGGCTTCGCTGAAGGAGGCGGTGCCGGTGCGGGAGAGGCCGGCGCCGATGACGCGGAGGGACGTGCCGGGTTGGGGGGCGGACGGTTGGTTGCCCATTGTTGTCGTTGTTGTTGCCGGAGATTGCAGGATTAGTGTTTTGCTGGCGTTCGAAACTATGAGCGGACCTTCTACCCGCGATGTAGATGGCTTGTAGGATCTATGAGCTGGTGAAAGGACCAGAGCCTTATTGTATTCGAAGGTTAGGCGTGCCGCTACGGTTCCACAAGAGTGTGTGTCTTTTTCTAAAACGCTCGAGATGGTGCGAGCTTGCCACTTTTCTCCCCTCCATCATTCCGATGCAGTCACTTATAGCAGTCGTCCAGAACCCAGAGGAGCGTCTTCTCGACAACTGACTGCATGCTGACTGCATGCTGACGAACACCCACTATCCCGAAACGTCATCGTCGAAAGACCAAAGCTCCAAGCTCGTGCTTGGTTCGACCATGGCGCTGTCAGATAAGGTTCGCACTCATTGAAATACCAGCAGTTGGTTAAGTATTACCTACTTGTGATTGGTAGAAACATCACAAGCACCTGTCCCAAAAGAGCTCATGCTTCGGCTATCCACCTCAGCCATCGCGAGTCTCTAAAGTTGCCCAATCAGTGGCCACGCTGTGTGTTAGTTCTGCTCACCTCGAAGCCGTCGCTGAACCTTCTGAGACCGTTCCGAAATAGTCTATCAGACTTTCGGATCAGAGCCATCATGTTGTCTTTGTACTCCTATCCCAGTGACTCGGGACACCAGGTCCAAAGCCCTCCGGTCCTTCTCGCGGCAACAGGTCGAAGGGTCGAAGCAACTCGGTCTCTTTCTCAGCCATTGATGCTGGTTCGTGCCGACGTTGCCGGGGATCATCAGGGGCAATTCCGAGGCATGTGGAAGGCAGAGAAGTACTGATGAGAATGGCACGGAAGGAGGACGAGTTTCTACTATAAAAGACAGGGCGCGGCCGCCAAAAAGCGAGGCGCGAAGAATGAAGGGGAGCGCTGGAAGTTTAGAAGTGGTCTTGATATGCATGCCGTTCTTTCCATCTTTCAATTTTATCGGTGAGGCCGGTACTCCAGAATGGGTCCGCGGTCGAGCAGACCGGAGCCCGAGTGGCAGAATGTTTGCTTTGCTCATGTCAACCCTTACCGCGAAAGTATGATACGAAACAAACAGTAGCTGGCATGGCGTAGCTCGCTCGTGCTTGGGAGTTGATGTGCCGAGAAACTAGCCACGCATGCTGCATATAAAGAACAGCGTTAGGTGTCGAATGTAGGAGTCGAGAAGTCTCAGCGGCCAGCCATGTCTAGCAAGTTGTTTGAAGTACAAGTTTGGACTTTCTTGAGGTGGAATTGTTAGTTGCTGCAACGAGAGGCGGAGTAAGGCAATGACTCGGCACGGGCATGATATATTCAGAGTGAACCTTAACCTGGTACCAACAGGGTGACAGGAGTCTAGTAATCAATTATGCATCAAACGCCTTGATGATCCATGCCCTCCTCAACGTGGATGCAGTGCCAATGAGGGGATACCATTCCTAATGTTCGGCCACTCAAAGGCGGTGGTCAGTACCCCTATCAGCTAGTATATTTCTTCTGTAATGCTTTGGCGATGGTGGTCAGCTGGATGTTACTTGTTCCCTCATAGATGGCACCAATCTTGGAGTCTCGGAACATCTTCTCGGCGATACCCTCTCTGACAAAGCCCATGCCGCCCATCCACTCGATAGCAAGACCGCTGACCCTGCCGGCGACTTGCGAGGCATACAGCTTGGCCATGGCGGCATCTGTCACGAAGTCCTCGCCAGCTTCCTTCTTCCGCGCAGCATTGTAGACTAGCGAGCGGGCAGCCTGAATTTCGGTCCATGACTGGGCCAGCTGATGCTGCATGCCCTGGAATTCTCCTACGAGCTGGCCAAATTGCTTCCTGTCATTCCACACATATTTGGCCGCATTCTCCCAGGCACCCAGGGCAAGGCCGGTCATTTGTGCGCCAATGCCAATGCGACCTTCGTTCAAAAGGCCAATGGCGTACTTGTAGCCTTGTCCTTCCTCGCCGAGCAAGTTTTCTCGTGGCACCTCCACATCGTCAAAGGTACAAACACAGGTGCTAGAAGCCTTAATCCCCAGCTTCTTTTCCTTTTTCGAAATGCTGAAGCCCTTCATGGACTTGTCGACGACGAATGCTGTGATGCCCTTGTAACCCTTTTCTGGGTTCAAGTTGGCAAAAACAATGAAGAAGTCGGCCTCCAAGCTGTTTGTGATCCACATTTTGCTTCCAGAGATCTTGTAGCCGTTCTCAGTCTTGACGGCCTTGGTCTTGAGGGCGAATGCGTCGGAGCCAGAGGCAGGCTCGGAGAGGCAGAATGAGCCGACCGTGTTGGTGGCGAGCTTGGGCAGCCATTTTCGCTTGGACTCTTCCGTGCCGTACTTCAAGATGGCAGTGACGACGAGGGTGTTGTGCACATCGACCATGACGGAGACGGACGGATCCACACGAGCGAGCTCCTCGATGCCCACGATCGCAGCCGTGAAGTTCATTCCTGCGCCGCCGTACTCTTCTGGGATTTCAAAGCCCATCAGGCCTTGCTCGAACAGCTGTTCTATGATCTGGGGGTCCATCTTTTCTGCTTCGTCCATCTCGCGCACTTTTGGAGCAATCACATCGTTGGCAAACTTTGACACGCTCTCGCATAGCATCTGCTCTGTTTCCGAGAAGTGAGTGATGGGCGTGGGATGTAGCGAAGTGGTGTCAATGTCTGATTCCATGTATGGCTCTGCTCGACGAGAGGGCGTCGTAGACACGGATCGCGTGCTGAAGGAGTGTTAGAGAGGTGCGGTAGGGAAGAGGTATGCTTACGCTGCTGGTATCGATCTGGTGAGGGCTACTCTGCGCACCGGCTGCTGTGTTGATGTGCGGCATGCTGCGCATAATGAGCTTGCCCTCACGGCAGAGCGTGCGGTTCGCGCTATCGACGCCATACTGGATGGTGGTATGTTGGGCGAAAGCTGTTTAGAGGCAGAGAGCGCTGGTCACGAGAAAAGTGTGTGTGGACTGAGTTGACCAACTGTACAATGTCATGCCTCGCAGGCCCAAGCAGACACAGCATGCGCTTACAGTAGTGGCGGCCACCGGAAACTAGTCACGACCTCGGCCGAACAACGGGCCTTGATAGGCATCATTTTCCCTGCTAGTACTCGGCTGCTGCTGTACATGTAAGCTCGTCTCTTGGCTTCGGCAATCACATGCCTCCTGCAGGAAGACCGGTCCCGACGCCTTTTCTTCTCTGCCCAGCACAGCCACATGCAGCTACGCCACAGGCCTTTTTCTGCCTTTCAACCAGGGAAACCCACTTCTAGGCTGAAAGACGTCACACACAGCCACAACCCTCGACTCTGCTGAACGAATCACAGTACAAGCTCGACCTGCTCACCTGCGATGCTTGCGTCTCACGTCTTCTACAAGTGTACTTGGCAGAGCGGGAAGCGCTGCTTGAATGGCGGCAGAGGGACCACATAAGGGCTGCGTGTTCGTCCGAGACGACGGCTTCTTCTACCACCTGCTCGTCCCATAACGAGCTCCTGCATATCCAGAGGCGTGTTCCTGCGTCACTGACCTCTCGACGAAGCAACTGCATATCTGAGGGAAGGAACTACGTCATCCAACATTTGTTTGCAAGAACGAGTACAGGAACAAGGACGGGCTCTGTCTAAACATATTCTTCCCCGTCGTCAACAGTCAACAGCACATCCTCAAGCATGTCGGCAGGCCACTCCCAACCCCAAGTACTCTACAGTGTCAACGGTATTCGAGCCTTCCATGTTCAGCATGGCGACGAGCACGAGATCACCACCTCTGGCCCTCAAGAGATGCAACTCATGATGGTGCCGACCTCTTCCCCCTTCGCGGACCTGTCAAACGCCAACCCGACCAGCGCAGCACCCGATGAAGACTTCTACCTCCACCTACGTCTCCCGCCCGAGCTGGATCAGCCTCTGCCCGCTACCACCCAGGTCTACCACAAGCCACCCTCCAGCTATCTGATACCACGATGGGATTTGGGTCCAGAATCTGGCGCCTTCATTCGCATTCAGTTTCCAACTATAGGTCACGGTCCAGGCAAGGTCTCACAAGAGGAGGTCGACACCTTCGAGACAATCCTCGCACAATGCACTGCATTCCACGAAAGGGCTGCTCTGCCCAAGGACCATGGCGGTTACAACCCGTCTACCTACGGACCAGGAGAAGGCTATGTCGCAAGTGGTGCTTCGGAGCTGAACAGACCACAACATGGCCAGATTGTGAGTATTCCGCTGGCCGTGCCTTGAATCATCACTGACTGTATTCAGGTCTTGGTAGACGAAGAGAACGGCAGTGTTGTCGGTGAGCTGTCAGGCGGCTACAATCTCGACGAGGCCGCGAACATAAGGCCTGGCTCCAAGAACCCCGTCGAAATCCAATTGCCTGGCGAAGGTCAAGGCAACCAGATTCGCGTCAACAACGTCTCTGAAGAATACTTGACCATGGCTAGACATCCCGCCTACAAAGACTCTACCATTGTCCAGACCTCTGCCAAAGCCTCCAGATTGATCGTCACCGGCTCGTCATCGTTGGCCAACGTTCTGACGTCGAGCGCCGACAAATACAACGCCAAGGCACAACCCAATGCTAAGCCCATGACCTTTTCGCCAGCTACCCAGGAACGACTACGCCAGATACATAGCTTGACTACTGGTGCAGTCGGTCTAAGCGCCAAAACAGTCGGACAAGTCAGCAAATATGCCCAGAACTTTGGCGCTCGAGTCGGCGGCCACAAGGAGGACAGATACAAGAAGGGCTTCAATAAAGACGGAGCAGACAGCAGCTACAAGCCTGGCATCTTGAACAAGTCCATGATAGCTTTTTCCACCATCGCTGATGGCATCGACGCTGCTGGCCGTCAGCTGCTTACCTCTGGCTCCGCCGCAGCCACCAGTGTTGTTGGCCACAAGTACGGCCCGGAGGCAGGCGATGCTGCAGCTAAGATCGGCGGTGGTGTCAAGAATGTGGGCCTTGTGTACATTGATGCTGCCGGTGTCTCGCGCAAAGCACTGATCAAATCAGTGGCCAAAGGAATGGTACGTGAACCCAACAATCGTGCATTGAGTAATCACTAACTCTTCTCAGGTGGTTGGCAAGATGCCTAATGGTCAGGAATTGATCGTTGGCGCCGGCGACGGAGGTGTTGTGCCTTCCGAAGCATACGATCAAGCTTCGAAGCCATCAGGCTCCGCACCACACTACAGCGGCGGACAAGCACAGGGTGGCTTCGCTTCCCCCGGCTACGGGGTTGAATCGTACGGTTCTCACACCAACCAGCTACCCAGCTATGGCTCGCAGCTAGGCAATCCCGCAGGATCGACGTTGCAGGGGCAGCAATATCCTAGAGAGAAGCATTCTTATAATTGAGGCAAGCAGGGTAGGGTATGACAACTCTATCGTACATTTTCGGTCTCAATGTGATGAAATAGCGTAGCATATTCTTTTTAAAAGTTCACACCGTCTGCAGGAGATGAATGCCCTATTCCACCCACAATGGAAGGACATGACGTGTTGCTTGTCGTTCGGACTTTTGCCGTCGCTTCGCGACGTGATAACAGTGGTATAGGCCTGGCAGGGATGCTTAAAAGCGATGTATAACAGTACAATAGACAAAGCTCAACCAGGGCCGGCGAAGAAGGACGTGTCAATGAACATGGATTTTTACACATGTTTTCTCAGTATTGGTACTTGCTATGTGCACTATTGGTATCTGCTCACTCTAGCTCTGACGACGATGCTGTCACACACGTCTCGGCAGGTAGGTAGTTTTGCTCCGTATCCTGCACGTAAGCTCGGTTCATCTCACATCGCGTCCTCGGAAGAGGTCGTAGGCGCGCGTGTATAGTATGTATGGGTGGGTAGGTCGTCGGTGGTCGTGGTCGTGGTCTCGTGATAATGCTCAGCATCGCTGAAATGGTATGCTAATGGTATGCTCAAGAAGTGTAGGGCTTTGCCTGCGCCCTGATCGAAGAAAATGGATTGGAATGCTGAAAGAACGCTTGCTGGGTATCGTCGATGATTCAAAGCACAATGCAACGCAACGCAATGCAATGCTTCCTTCCTCCTCTGATAGCGATGGAGGGGTCTCGTTTCGGGGGGTGTATCGTGCACTTCGTTCTCTTTCTTGTCCTTGGACAGCGACAGAACCACTTTGTGGTCTTTATGCATGTGTTCATGCCCTGCTCTTCTCTTCAGATGGCTCTCAAGGCCAGACTCCGTTGTCGACGAGTCGGAAGAAGTCCCACTCGGCACTCGCTTCGGTCTTGAAGTTCCAGAAGATCCAGCCGTTGGCGTGTTGCTCGAACGCATTGATCTGGGCTTGGATGTAATTTCTTGTGGCGTCTTTTAGATCTTGGTCCCATTGATCGATGAAGTTCTTGGTCGCGCAGCTACCGACGTAGGTCGAGCTCTCGCCATCAGGCTTCGAGTAGGTCCCGTCGTAGCGGGCGCCGATGCCATAGCCGTTCTGCAAAAGCGTGTTAGTAAAAGGGAAAAGGACAAGACATCGCAGGCAGGTGGCTTACCAAAGCAGCTGCGCAGTCGGTCATGGCAGCTGTCCATTCACCACAGATGAGTGTTTTATCCGAGTTACCCCAGGTCGCAGCTCGTGAGTAGGCTGCATCAACGTGTTCTTGGTAGGACATGGCGACGTCCGCATTACTGAAAACTTGATATTCGTGGTGGTCGACGATTGTGTCCATCATGTCTCCGTCCCAGCTCGATGGCTCGGCGAAGCCGTCAGAGATGACTATGCCACCAGCATAGCTGCCTCTGACAGCTCCATATGCTTGGTTGTAGTAGTTCTGGAGATTACCTCGTCCGCCAGGCATACTGCCCATCAGTGGCTCGTTGACAAGCTCGATACCCGCCACAGCTGGGTTGCTGCCAAATTCTGAAGCCACTTGAGCAGTCACTCTTGCCATCCAGGACACAGTGTCACCACTTCCGAATTCTATATTGCCAGTCCGCTGGCCAGAGTTGTCGAAACCATTCTGCGACAGTGGCGCACCATGGAGATCAATCCAGACTTGCAGACCTGTTTGTGAAGCCCAGCCTACAGCTTGCCAAAGGTAGTCCTTCGCGCCCTCAATGTATGGATCTTGCCCATACCTTTGGAATGCCCAGTATCCGATAGGTATTCTGACCATGTTGATGCCTTTGCCCGAATTCGCTATCCTCTGAAAGTCACTCAAGGTGACCCAGCTTGACCAGTGGGCTTGGAGGACTGCCTTTGCATTGTCAGGGTCTTTTTGGCATAGAGTGTATTCATCGACCACACTCCCTCCATAGTTGTGAAAGACCGATGGTGTAATCCAGGGTTCGAGGACGAGCCAGCCACCTAAGCTCACACCTCTTGTTGGCTCTGTCCGCTTGTCAAGGATGGGTGCAGCAACGGCCGAGCTGATAGCAGCCAGTGTTAAGAGAGCTTTCTGCAGCAACATGGTGTTTGCTTTCGGCTGTCGTGTATCGATTTTCTCAGATGCTCAGAGGGTTGAAAGAAAAAGATTGACGGGAAGTGGGAAGACTTATGAAAGCAAAAGAAGAAGTGAAGGTCAGCTATGTACCGGTAAGACCTGCCTTCCTTTTTCACTTTCGAGCGATGACCGAGGGAAGGTACCAATAAAACAGCTTGGAGACCAGCAGAGCTTCCACAGCTTTGGAGTGACAAGAATTTGGTGCCAGGAGTTAGGTCAGCAGGCAGCGAATCACGGAGGCCAGCTTGAGCAACAACATCGTGACATACCTAATAAGGAAGAGCACAGCTCTTTTCTGATCACAAGGCCATCAAACTTGGGCAGTGATGTGCTGCCCATCTACCGCGGACACATCGGTGCTGGCGATCATAACAAACATGGGAGCTCGCGCCACAAAAGAGGCTAATGTGAGCAGCACTACTTCTCCATACCATCAGGAAAAGAAGGGGCTGACCATACAATGAGTTGTGGGGTACAGTGCTCCGAGAAGTGCTTCGAAAGGCGAGGGGCGGGATTCAAGCGCGGAAGTGCAAATCCTTTGTAGAGCTCCAACGTGAGCGGAGAAGTCTTGCCTCTGTGAGGACGGTATTAGAGGGTAAATCCTTGTTGGTAACACAACGTACAGCGGTCGAGGATAGGTGTCTCACGTGCATTGTGCACCCAGTACACGACCTCCTGCTGTGCAAGCACGGTACGCACCTGTATGGAAATGTCTCGGAATTGTGGTAACAGAAATAAACAAACGCATGTGATGCTACCAGTGACAGGGATCATTGTGAGCGTTACTGAACTCAAAGCAGGGCCTCGGCAGCGGCCTAGGACAGTCAGGTCTATGCCTATGATTGGTCGACGAAAGCCCCCCAGATCTGCAAAGGCGTGTGGACATTACGTCGATCCCCAAGTTGTAGGATAAAGAAATCACCACCCCTTCGCCAGGCTCTTTAGCCACCACGTCATGGTCTGTCGTTAAAGGACAAAGAGGGTGTTGAGTCTCCATCAGCTGCTGTGGTCGCACTAAAGAGTGTTCGTTTCATCTTGCCAAGATCATCTTTCGTATTAGCACATTATATGCGGAGAACGATCTCGAGAAAACTAGACTCCTGAATACCGCGGCTGATCCTTGACAGCCTTTGCAAGGAACTCATCCTTGTTTCAGGCACGGCTCGGCTTTGGATTGATATTAAGTTTACAGCAAGCATCCTCCGAGTTCGGGCTGTAATGCCATCAAGCTCGCGTGGGGAAGCACTTGACTCGGCACCTACAAATCACTAGGCGTCAGGCCAGCTACCGCGTGCTTGAACTTCTGTTTGTTGTTCAGTCACTTTGTAATGCTCGGCAAGCAACACCGCTGACTGATGGGAACAACTTTGGTTCTTTGCCAAAGTTCCGATGACGCACTTCAGGTGCTACATACAAGTGCTGTTGGACACCTTCCAAGCCAAGCGACTGAACACAACGGGTCTGCCGCAGCGTGCTCGAGTGCGTTAGCGGGGGTCTTTCTCTGTAGTGGTACGCTAAGTGACGAAAGTCATTCCTAACTGTGCAAGTCTTGGGTAAAACACGTCAAATGATCAACTATAACCTAGATGCTAGTAGGCAGAGTGACATCGGGTAGAGAATCATCTGCAGCTAGGCTAGCCCAGAAGAGGTCAGGTATTGAGCAACAACGAAAGGAGAAGCGACGCTCTCGAAGAGACTACCGTCTTTCTTGGAGCGAGAAAAGAAAACTACAGGATTGGGCCAGCCCAGAGGCCAGATGAAGGCCGATCATGTTCTCGTGTTGCTCGTCAACGTCCCAGTGTACGTGCATCTCGAGCCCGGCAATTTTTGTCTTGCTGTTTGTCCTTCTTCTTACTGTCGTCCGTTTGCATCTGCTTTGTCAAGGCAAGTAAAGACGGATACACCACCCGACGACCGCGGCTTGCTAACCTAGGTAGTAATACAGGTGGAAAATCCTCGGTAGGCGAATTAACGCGCTGATGTCATAAATCGTGTTGTAACAATGCGGCCCACGATGATCACTTGCATAGCACGCCAGAACGCTCATCTTAGTGTGAAGAAATAGTGAATCTCTGGTTCGAACCACTCTGCCACTCGCTGGTTGCAGCCTTCCACTACTCCTCTTTCTGTCGTACAATTACTTACCCACGTATGACATTGTGAATGGACTGCTTTGCGATGACCGAGTCGTCCTGCTGATCTCGCGAAACAGTCCAATAGTGGTCAGTGAAGTCCTCACACCTCATTTGCCTCAGGAAGTTCTCGTCGTGTGTGATGACGATAAGCTGAAAGTTCTTCTGCTTCTTCCGATACTCAATGATTGCATGTAGAGACTTCGCCAATGCCTCGACGTTTTGCTCATCTAGATTCGTTGTAGGCTCATCAAGTGCAATGACACCACAGTCTCTGGAAAAACATTCGGCAAGCGCAAGACGGATGACAATGCTAGCTAGCACCTTCTGTCCAGCGCTGCACCTGCCTCGCATGTCTAGCTCAACGTCGCGCTTGAGCATTACGACCCGATAATTATGGCTGCGAGTATTTGCTTTGACCTCAAGATCGGACTTGATGTAAATGGTGTCGACATCAGAACCGCGATAGGTTGCTCGCCAAAGTTCATCCATGATGGTGTTGACCTGACCCATCTTCAACAAGTGGTATTTTGTAACGGCTTGGTCAAGCGCAGTGCTGTACTTACCAATATCTTCGATAGCTGCCTTCGTCGACTCGACCCTGATGTGAGCCTCTTTGTATCGCTTGGCGGCGTCTTTCAGATCAGTGTTGTACTCAGAGATCAGCTCTTGAAGCTGGAGGTCCTTCGACTTCAATTCACCCACCACACCCTGCCTCTCAGCAGAGGCGTTGTGGGATTCTTTCTGCTTGCGGTGTCCTTCTTCCTGGAGCCGGTCTCGGTCGTACTCTGCGTTCTTTGACTCAAGTTCCTCGATCTCAGCTCGAAACCATTTGAGGTCTCTTGCATCTTTTCTGTATCGCAGGTTGTCTGCGTAATGCCGCCGTGTATTTTCACTGTCTCGCAGGGAGTCGTCAACCTTCTTGATCTCCTTTGTCAACTGTGTCTTAGCTGTTTCGAGCTGAGAACTATCTTGACGGATACGCTCAATTTCTCTTATAGTACTGGACAACCTCTTCTCGCCTCCTTCGTCGATGTAGGACTGAATCGACTCATTGATCAAGTCGAGGGCGTTGACGTCTTCAGCTAAGCTGGCGGATCCCTGCGTCAGTTCCTGGACCTCCATATCAGACCGCTGCACGAGATCGTCGTATCTAGCATTGGCCGTATCAATCTGCGGAATGATTTCTTCGAGCTCTTTGTCGATCTTAGCAATGGCTTCCTTTTGCTTCTGCTCTTGAGCTCGGTATTCCTCCACTCGGTTCAGCAGCGAGGTCTTTTGGTCAAGTTGCCTGGAAAGTGTGCCAAGTTCGTTTCTCGTCTCTCTCAGCTCCAACTCCATAGCATAGATTTCTGATCTAGAGGTGTCTTGTTCTTTCGACAGCCGAGATACTGCCTGCTTGGCCTCCTGGTGTCTTCCACGCGTTGTTTTGATCTCTTCCTGAATGTCCTCGAGCGTCTTAATATCCCCATGCTGCGACTGCTTCGTAGTCAAATCTTCCACTTTCGCACCGAGGGCCTTGATGTCCTGTTCGGTCTTGACGATCGAAGCAACGATGCCGGAAATGCTTTCAATCTCTTTCCGTACGGACTGTCGGTCTTGCACCTGCTGGTCATGTCTTTCAATCTGGTCAAGCAGCTTTTGATTGTCTTTACCCAGCTTTGTGATTTCTTGCTCAAGCGTTGGGATTTCTTCATTGGTTAGTCGCTTCCAGTTCTCATGACTGACGCTGGCCTCCGCAATGCGTTTGTAGTCTTCAGTGGCTTCATCCAGCTCTGCTTCCACTTCCTCAGAGCTCGTTTTCCGTACCAAGCCCTCGAGTTTCTCCTTGAATTTCAGAAAGGTTTGATCTGTTTGTGACTTGAAGGCCCGTCCGCACAAGCGACAAGCATGGTTCTTGGTCGCTGTGTCGAGCACATTTTTGAACCATTGCTCAAGCCCTCCTCGCCCCATAGCTTGCTCTCGTGCCGCCTCGAGTCGGGATTCTGATGTGCTCATAACCTTCTCAAACTCCGAGACATCATCGTCTATTGCGTTCTTGACTGTATCTTCGTGGTGCTGAGCCTGCTGCTTACGGCCGTTCAGGTCCTCACGTAAAGTTTTTTGCCTAAACTGGATTTGTTCTGACTCGCGAACCACTCCGTCCCTTTCTCGCTCAGCAGACGCCACATCTTTGGCAGCATCATTTGAGACGTTCTTGTACTGACTTTCGAGGGTACGTGGACTCCAATCATCACTGACCAGGCGACTGATCCTGCCGCCATGTGCCTGCGAGAGTGTCTGCAAGGCGCGCTCCTTCTCCTTCAACTCTTGCTTGAGATGAGAGAGTTGTGCGACTTCTCCAGCTCGTTTTGTACTCTGTACCAATTCATTGTTCAGACTGCTCAACTCGTCCTCGAGCGAGGTTACTTTGCTGTTGGCCTGCTTTAGCTTGGAGGCATAATCTGCGGCATTGGAGGCTGATCTAGCAGTCTTGATGCGGCTATTAAGCTCTTCAATGCGTGAATCGATGACTGCCACGCTACCTTCGTCAGCAGTGATCGCATCGGCTTCTTCTTGCTTTTTGTTTGCTTCCTCAAACCTCATTCTGATCTCTCCTGATATATTGTGCTTGCTGTCCTTCAGGGCCTTCTGGCGCTCAGTCAATTGGTTGATCTCAGTTTGGCCTTTGCGTTTCTGTGTATCGGCCTCTTTACTGGCCTTGGCCAGCTTATTGGTACGCTCTTTGGACATCTTCTTGATTTTGAACAGAAATTCTTCCACGTCCCTATCGTCGCTGAGATCTTCGAATCCTCGCATTTGATGCTTTGATGCACTCTCCTTGATCCGTCTTCTCCGTGTTGCGAGATATTGCTCATGAGAGCGCTTTTCCTGCTCGAACTGACCACGTTCTGTTAGCTTCGCGTCGAGTCGAGATTTGAGATCATTGAGCTCTTCCTCGTACTCGACCCACTGCTCCTGCTTAAGGCGTTTGTCCTCCTCATACCGTGAAAGGGTGCTGTCGAACTCCGCCAGAGTCTTCTCAAGCCACTCGTCGCTTTCGGAAACTTCCTTTAAATGTACCTTGAGTTCGTTCAGAGTCTGCTCTTTGCTATTTGCCTCATTCCGGTATCCTTGAAGCTTGACTATGACATCGGAGAATTCTTCGGAGGCTTTCCAACAGTCGTTTGCCTGCTTCTGAGCACTTTGCATCTTCTCGTCCAAATCGTGAGCCACTTTCCGAAGTTCTTCCATCTCGGCGTTGAGTTTCTCACTCTGCTTCTGCACCTTCCTCATTCGGTCTCGATCCTTCTTTGCCGAATCTGCCAAAGCTTCTTGTCGACCCAGATCTTGCCGATGTTTCTTGCGAATGTCGAGCAGCTCTTTGACTGCTTTCGTGTATTTGCCGGCCTCGAAGATCTCATCGAACTTCTTCTTCAGTGTCGACGATTCTGCAAGGGGCCATTGACTGTCCTCTTGATGGCAGAAGATAACGTTCTCGATCAATGACGAAGAAACGCCTAGATAGAGTGGCACTTGCTGATCAAGCTCAGCAACACGTGTCGAGAGCACTGTCTTCTGTCCGTGTCGTTCAAGTAGCAACGAGCATTCGGACGTCTTTTGTGTTCGGGAATTCTTCTTGAGTTGAAGCTGCATACTTCGTGTGACAACTAACCGAGTACCATTGGCAGCATGAAACAGTAACTTGACCTGAGCCATTACCTCCTTTTCACCCTGCAAGCCTGGATCGTGGACCCATGCTCCTTTCAACCCCGCACCTGGAGGTAGGCCGCCTGTTGTGACAAATTTGAGAGCCTCGATGATGGTGGTCTTTCCAGAGCCGTTGATGCCGGCCACGAGCGTTAGTGGTTTATCGAACCTGATACTCTCTCCACGCTCAGTAGGAAAGGCACGTACACCTAATATCATCATCTTCTCGATGGAAGACATGGCAACGGACAGCCTGCAAAGCAGGGCTTGGATGAATCAATATCTGACGATTATTGCTGTGAGAGACGAAGCAAAGGATTACCATCTGTCGGACGGACGGATTAGTAATTGAGTAGAGTACAGTTCTGGTAGACTATCATAATGTCTGCTTCTAACTGCTACCGGTCTGGTGATTCAAGCGACTTGCACTGAACACCAACGTGCGACAAAGTATCGAGGTAATGCTCAAATGACAGAGAGGCAGGCAGAACAGGTAGGAACGCGGCTGCCGTTAAAACGCGTCGCGTTCTCCATCACGTGCACCGTGTAAAGTGCTTGCAGAGGTCTGGAGTGACGCTAACAGAGCAAACAGCACAAAAATTCACGCCCCCTACCGTAGTCAGCATCTTTGGTCGCCAACTCGATGGGCGGTATCTCCCGATCCAAGACTTTTCCCGTATTTTCGATCACCGATTAGTCTCGCCAAAGTGACGGATTCATACGAAACACCACAAACAATCCACTTCCTGTATTCATCGTCGATCTTTACTTGCGTTCTGCAGCTCGCAAAGCCGGAAAAACTATCCAGGCTCTCGTGCTACCGTCGGTACCTCAACATCCCATTTGTGCGCTTCTGGCTATTCCACTTCCCGCCGACTACGCAGCGCTCTTACTGGTCCCATGCATGCTCCCGCAAAGCAGAGGAGCTGCTGCATGGCCATTGTCGAGCGGATAGACCAAAACGTTCAGCTCAGTGGAGTCTTGTGCTGCCCTGCCCAGTACTGAATCAGGCAAAGGGCCATGGATCCTTACAATCAAAACCCCGGCATGTTGAACATGTCGGGTTTCAATGCTGACATGTTCAATGCGGGCATGATGGATACTGGCGATTCTGATATGAAATCGTATGGCGATGACATACAGATGGATATGGGCGACTTGTCCGCTGTGCCCTTCAACAGCGTCGAGCCAATGACGGGCTCGATCCCAGAATCCGAACACCAAATGCAAGGTGAAAACAGCATGAACATGACGGGTGTGGGAGCCGGTCCGCTCCCTACGGGCTTCGGTGTCCACACCGGAATGGGAAGCACGTTGACAGAATTCACCAAACGGCGCAACTGGTCTCAGCGTGTTATCGAAGAGATCAAAGACCTC
>Ga0066648_10000458_pt1 | contig 28481 bp, 22 predicted proteins | sample CryGeyCG12114_NA_FD_59537 | JGI IMG/M metagenome (GOLD analysis project Ga0066648, IMG submission 59537) | Groundwater microbial communities from aquifer - Crystal Geyser CG19_WC_8/21/14_NA | ecosystem: Environmental > Aquatic > Deep subsurface > Groundwater | place: USA: Utah: Grand County... | reverse complement strand
CCCCAGGTAGCTCGTTTGCCGAAGTCTCTTGTGTACGAGCGCCAACCAGTCATGCGGCTGGTGACACTCTTCGCCATCAGCGTTGCGGCGTTGTCACCGATCGTGGCTATAGTCGTGCTCAATGCATTACGTGGCAATGCTTTGCGGCTTGGACTGATGGCTCTGTTCACGATTGTCTTCTGTGTACTCTGCAGCCTTTTCACTGGTGCAAAGAAGACTGAACTGCTGGCAGCGTCAGCTGCGTGAGTACTAAGCTTCACACTCTTTTAATGGAAATCTAACAGTTGACAGGTTTGCCGCCGTTCAGGTCGTGTTCATCAGCGGAGATGATTGCCCTGGACGTTCATAGAACATAGCAATGTGTGTGCGGATAGAGCGGTTTCTGCCCTCTCTCGAGAGTGTTCTATATGACACTGTGCTCGGGATCTAAGCAAAGGATTAGATCGTGAGTAACAGCACGATAAGAGAGATCTTTGCTTGTTGCACCGTGTATCAGGGCTTGCTTTACGACCAGCCTTCTCACAAATTAAGTCTTATCTGTACGAATACCACGCTTGCTACAGTATGAATCAGAGCTTGGTTTGCGAATATCGTTCACACAGCCTGAACCGTTTCGATACTAATCAGTTGATTATCGAGCGAAGCCATGGATCCACTATACTGGTCGAAGCTGATATAAGGGTTGAACTGATTGATGTTGAAAAAGATGATTAGCGTTGCTAGTAGGACTCGGTCGATTCTCAAACTGGGCGAAGCGCCGATTGGAGGATGGTTGACGGTGCGCCCGTGGTTCGCGTTGTCCTTGGGGTCCGTTGGCAGAGCTAGCTGTGGTTGTGCAACGTCGCGTGCGTGTACGGTGACTTGCTTTCAGTCAAGGGAAGTAGGTGTTGAGAACTGAGACTGGTCAGATCCGTATGTAGAAGGCGAGCTGAAGGGAAGGGTTACCAGTGGTGATAGTATCACCGACCAGGCGGTTGGCGATGTTGTCTCCGTGTCGTTGGAACAACTTTTTGTTGATGTAGACCCACACTTTGACGGATCGGTCCAATGGGATGACTTCCTGCACTTCTCATTGGATTCTGGTATGCACGTGTATCGATTGATGGTCTGATGTTCACTTGCATCAGTAGATAGGCGGGCATCGAGATAAGAAGCTCCCCTTCGAAATACGTCGGTCAGGTCCGAGTCTCATCGACACACGATTCTTCTGCCCTCAAGCTCGAGTGCCTTGTCACTAGAGCTTGCTGATGATGAAGGGGAAAACCTTAGGGTGAACCACGTAGAAAGGTCACACCACAAGGCTCAGCTGGGCATGGTAGTAAACGTACAAGTCAAGAACCCAAACGACCACTCCACTCGTCCTGGAGGCCGTGCAGATAGTGCGTCGGTGCGCTAGAACAGAGTAGGCAGGCCAAGTGGATGAAGAAAACAAGGATGGTTGCGATGGCATATCATAGAATGGATAGAGTGTTGCTCGCTTGTCAGCCAGCCAGTCAGCCAGCCAGCCAACAAGGAAACAGTCCTCGCCCATCTACCCACCCACTCATCTCGCAAATGTTACCCCCCCAAGCCCCCTCATAACAGCAACCCGCCCACCGCATGCGCCACCGCCAGCAGGGGCAACAGCGCCCTCCACGCATTCATCCTGCCCCACTCCCTAATCAAGCGCTCGGTCTCGGCCCTCTTATCATCGACATCCGCAGTCTTGGCGCCATCCCGATCAACCTGCGTCTCCTGCGCCACGACCTCCTCGACGCGCGCATGCAGCGCGCTATTAATCGGCTTGAGCGCCGTGAGCGTAAACACCATGGCGCCGGCGCTGAACGCGGCGGCCAGCGCGTAGCACGTCCTCTTCACCGCCACGCTGCTGCTGTCCGTGGCATCCGACGATGACGGCACCATGACCGCGCAAAACGCGTAGCACAGCGCCGCACTCATCGTCGCCGGCGGCAGCGCGTGCATGCCCTTGCTGAACAGATGGAACCACTGGCGCAGCAGGTAGCTCGACGTCGCGGGGCTGCCGGTGCCGGCGTCTCTCGCCGCGCGTAAGGGCGCGATACTCGTCGCGCCCGCGTCGAGCACACCCTCGCCCTCGTCGCCGACACCGCTCGACAGCGGCTGCGTGGGCGCCTTGGTGGTGCGGAACCGTGTGTCTTTGGCGCCGGGCTCGAGCGCGAGAGGCGGGAAGAGCGGCGCGTCGGACGGCAGCAGGAGCGCGGGGATCGCGGCGTAGGAGAGCGTGAGGCTGCCGATGGAGAAGGTCGTGCTCAGGCACAGGCCGAGCGAGGTGGCGAGGAGGAGGGAGGGGGTGGTGGTGGACATTTTTGGGGTCGGGCGAGATTTGTTTGTTCGTTAAGGGATTTGGCTGAGTGCGGGCGAGATATAGTCTGAACTAATGATCTCAGTAAGTCAAGTCAGTAGGTAAGAAAGGGTTTGTAGTATATCGTTAGCAGTCAGCACGTTTGGTCGAGCACTTGTAAGACGCGTATTTCGAAATGCCACGATGACGGCCACGCGCCACGAACGTCATACATTTTGTCAGAAATTGACATGTGCTCATCATATATGGCGACAACTATCCGAGGTATAACGATGGGTTGGAATTGAAACTAGGTCTACAAGTGCACTCGACAGGAGGATGTGATGAGCGGAGAAAGCAAGAGATGAGGTGGTGCGGAGGTCGTGTCTCAGGCCCTCGCTACGGTGCAAAGCTCCCCAAGATATCCGTGCCCCAGCAGTGATTAGCACAGTTTATCCTTAAGCAATGAGGAAGTACGATCTATCGTATTATACAGATACATATTCGTCCCGGCGTTCTCTCAGATTACGGGTTCGAAGCTAATCTGGACCTCTCACTCGCTGTCGGTCTCGTAGTCGAATTCAGCTGGCATCTCAGCTTCTTCGCCACCTTCATCATCTTCGTCCACTGCCGTCAGCACACCGGCCGCTTCCGCAGCGCCGGCGCCCACCGTAGCGGGTCCAGTCTCACCAATGCCTCTAACAGGGGTGACCGGTGCTGCTGCGCCCGGTCCTTGGGCAGTCTGGCCAACCGCTGGGGCGGGTGGGACCACCTTCTTCGACACCGTGAGGGGGATGATGTCCCGGTCCTCGTCTTCTTCTGTGTCAAGCACTACCACAACACCACCAGTGACAGGCTTCTTGACCGGTTGATATCGCGTATCAGGAAAGGAGAGGTATTTTAGTTGTGCAGGTAGAACTCTGCTCATGTTGGAGAGTTCATACCCTACCTTCTCCTTCTCCCTCTTCTCCTTCTTGCTCTCCTTCTTCTCCTCGTCCTCTTTCTTGTCGTCCGTAATGGTGGCGTCGTCGTCCTTGATGGCTTCGTCAGTGTCCATCTTGTCTTTCTCCTCCTCAGTCTTCGATTTCTCGAGTTGCGGTGTTGCGGGCTGGTCCACATCCATGCTGTCTCGGCGTTGCTGCTTCTCCTTCTTCGCGGCTCGCCTCTTGGCTTGAGCCGTTGTAGAAAGAACCGCGGTCTTAATCTTCTCGGGTCCAGTGTCTACCTTCGCCGTCTCCTCGGGGGGATAGTCGAACAAACTCGGTCTCGTGTTGGAGTGGAACTTGAAAACTGGAGCCTCGAGCTTCTGGTCCACCGCGATAACTGCAGTGGGTGTGAAGGACAACGAGAGGAAGTGGGCAAGAGGGAACCAGTACCAATACTGGATGAACACGGCCATTCCGATTATGCCCGGCATGTGCAGGTTGCCAGTCTGTGTTTGCAAGCTGATCGTGCAGTTTCGACCACCGGCATCAATGATACCAAGGGCCATAGCGCAGCCGAACTTGCACATCGCGTCTTCGTGCCTGTCACCGACGATTTTGATCATTTTCTTGCGGATTTCGCTGACCTTGGGATTAAGCGCGTCGTTTTGCTGTACCAGAATCATGGCAAGAGCAATCAGAGCACCTTGACGAACGAAATCGGTCGGGTCCTTGAGCATAGGCTCGAGCAGGTCAATTGCCTCTTCCAGACCGGTACCGGCGCATGAGATACCTAGAGCCATCGCAGCACCATATCGAACATGCGGGTTGTATGACTCGGCGAGGAGCTCGACCATTCGTGGCACCGAGGTGTGCTTGCGGAAGAGGATGAAGCCTAAGCTGAGGACTGCAATTCTGCGGACGTCATCGGACACGTCGCTGACTGCAACGTGGAGGAGCTTCCGGACTGCTTTGTTGCTGCCGGTACCGACGTAGGCCATGGCAATTGTCATGATACCGCCATAACGCAGAGTTGGATCGGGGTCATTGAGGAGACCCTGGATCACTTCGTCGGCGCCTTCTTGACGACCATACATGATCATCGCCATACCCATGGCGAGACCGCGTACAATCTTGTCGTGCTGTGTGTCATGAGCATATTGCACCATGTCGGAAAGAGCGCCAACATTGCCTGAACCAAGCATGACAAGACCCATGGAGAGACCAACAGCCTCACCATTGACAGCGGAATCAGAATACAACACTTGCTTCAGATCATCGTACACGGACTGGTCGCCGCAAGCCATGCCTGCAACTCCAAGGCCGAGAGCGCCACCATGCTGGACGATCTCGTCTGTGTTCTCCTTGAACTTGTTTCGGATGAAATCAACAGCCTTGCCTTTGTGATTGGCGCAGACCAGGCCATAAGCGTAAAGTGAACCTCCTTGGCTGAAGGCGGAACCTTGCACCGGCCCAGCCGAAGGGCCTTTTGGCAGATAGGGGCTCAGTAACCGGTCCACGTGGTTGATGTTGCCTTGGTGGATGACGCCAAGAGCTGCGGTTGCGGTGAACTTTGACCAGTTGATGGCCTTGCCCAGCCACTCGAGATTGTCCCTGAAGAAATTGTCGTTGGCAGTCTTAGCGTGCATGAAGCCGGTGGACAATGTGGTGGCGGTATGGTAGATGGAGTTCCTGGCTTCCAGACTGTCCTTGATCTTGTTTAATATCGAGATGTCGACGCGGTTTGACTTGTTGAGGAACTCGATGTTCAGGTGTATCGATTTGAGACCATCAAGAATATCTCGACACGATTTGACGGCCTCTTGCTGGTCCTCATCTTCAATGGTGTTGGTCTTCGACTTTGCTTTTGAAGCACTAGCAGAGTCCTGTAGTTCCGACTGTAGCTGTTCACCCGCCTTTTCTTCGTCGTCCGTCTTTTCCGTCGACTCTTCCTTCTCTTCTTCGGGAAGCATCTCAGCCAGCTCCTCACGTACCTTGCGCAGGAACTCTTGAGTACTGTTGTCGTAAAGGTCGAAGGAAATCTGGTATGCGACGGCCAATGATCTAGCGTCGCCCTTGTTGACGAGCTTGCGCAGGATGTCGGAAGCCAGAGAGTGCTGGTCGAGGTAGACGACGCACTTGGCAATGGCAAAGTAATCGGGCGAGGGAATGTCGTTGAGCAGCTCCAGAATGAGCTTGAGGATCTCGTTCCGCAGGCCTCGCTCTTGCACGACGCTCATGCAAATGTCCAAGACGTACTCCATCAATTCTTCGCTGGCATCTTTCTCGTCCTCGGAAGCTCGCAGGATGACCCTTCGCAGGATATCGAGATTGCGAGCTTCAACGGCGATACCCACGACTTGTCTGTATCTTTTCTCCCGGAAGCACTTCTCGAAGAGCCTCTCGATGACGGCATTCAGCTGTTTCTGCAGGCCTCTTTGCTGGATGATAGACTCCGGGCTCCCCTCAGGACCGACAAACTCGCCTTGTAGCGGGTCGAAGGAGGCGTTGGTGTCTTGCCTTGACAGTAGAGATTTGGATGGCAAGACCGACTGCGAAAAGGGCGTGACTGGAGAGGTCAAGCTGGCAGACATGCTCGCAGCGCCTTCTGTCTGAGCGAATGTGGTGTCGAGCTGAGCCGGCTGGGAGGCAGCTGCCAAGGTCGGGTCCTTGTTGGCGGAGAGGGCGATGAAGGTATCGATGCATTTGGATATGATGGTCTCCTCGAACTCGCCAGCCCGATCCAGCCTGAAGTGTTTGCCTGCTCCTAGAGCAAAGGCCATGCTTTCATTGTATTCTTGCAGGTGGTAGTACACTTTCGACGCCACAATAGCGGCCAGAGGGCGATCTGCGAACGACTCATCTTCGTACAGCGCTTCTCTGCGATGGGTTAGACGTGCTTGTTCGTGAGGGGTGCCATGCGTACATCTCGCCTATTGCTCCTGCAATTTCAGTCCATAGCAGATCGACCTGACTGTCCAGCTGTTTCAGGGCGAAACTCCTCAACTCGGGCTCTGGCTCTGAGAGGAAGCCAATGAGGCCTGCCGCCGACACAAGGCCGACCATGTTCTGTCACTCGTAACTGTACCGATGGTTTGATGAGGTGAACACGCGACCGACGGATTGTGTTGTATCAGTAGATGATGACGATGGCGTGTGATTGATCGATGGCGAGGGTCAAGTGCCACGGGAGCAGAAGCAAGTACCAGGTAGATATACTAGTACAGACGTCTTCTCGAAGCTGGAGAACAGGGAAGAAATGGAACTAAAAGGCAGTCACGCTCAAGGTAAAGTTGAATGAGTGGCAGTCTCGACCTGACCTGTGAAACACGCATCTGCGTTTCCTTTAGAATGCGCCTGCAATCAACACTCCGCGATACGCCATCATGCAGAAGCCTATCGCTGACATAACAAGGCTGCCGGCACGCTCTCGAGGCTGAGAGCCTGCCGCGGCAAACTTTCCTGGCTGAAATCGATGCAACCAGATGCAGAAGGCAGAAGAATATCTCATTTAGGGTATCAAGGATATTACAACGTCGTAGATGGGTAAAAATACATACTCGCTCCTCACCATGCTCATCCATGCCAGAATGCTTCTCCCCCGCCATCACCTCACTCACCCCACGCTGCCCTTCCTGCAGAGCAACCGAACATTATCGACCAACCCCGTCACCATTCTTTCCACCTGATTATTAGGATCCCCCCTTCTCAGCCTGTCGATTTCCTGTTTCAACGACTCCGTTGCCACCTCCACCTCGAGCTCATGGTCTTTGTGATCCGACCCATCATATGTGACCTGAGTTAGGTCAACCTGGTATATCATATGCCGGTAGCTGACTCGATCCTTGTTTCGACCTCGACTCTCCGCCAGGTGTGTGAGATGCTCTTTTTGCCCCTCCCATCGCGTTTCCAGACTGATTGAGATGCGGAAGTCGAAGTCGAAGTCGGGATTGTAAATCTCCTTGTCCGCCACCCGAGTCTTGATGATCTGCGCCGTTACTTCGCCCGTCACTTTGTTGGTCGTGCGACGCACCCGCACGTCGCGTCGATGCGTTCTCCCTGCCGCCTCGTTGATCCACCCCTGTAGATCGGGGTTGAGGCGTGCCTTGCCTTCATTGCTAAGCTCATAAAATTCATCGTTTTCTTTCGGATGGTTGTAGAGGATTTCGATCCTACTAGGGTCGTGGAGCCTGGCCTTCAACGCTGCTTCCGTCAGAGAGTTGAGGTACACGTTCAGCGCTCTATGCTGGTCCTGTCTTGTGTTAGTTCAGTCAGGCCAATGGCGCCCAGGCAGACATGACTTACCTCATTCATCGAACTTTCGAAGCGCGTGTTGCGTCCACCCTCACGTAACAGCACCTCAGAATCGACGTCAGGAATGGAGTGACGCTCTCCACTCTGCCTGTTCCGGATTGTTCCCACTTTGGCTTCAATCTCCCATGTCGATCCCACCGGCGCCGGCCGGACGGCAATGATGCTGATGATCCAATCGCAGACCTTCCGCGTCAGGTTCTCGAACGGGACGACGTTGGCGATAGACGATTCCCAAGCTTGACCCTGAGCTGGTGGCGGGGCCTGCTGCGGAGGTACCGTGTTGCCGTTCAGTCGAGGGGCCACGCTTGTTTCCTTCTGCGGCAATGGAGGTGGTCGTTGTTGGATCTGCTGTCTCGGCCTTGAATTGGGTTGAGGTGCATCGATGAACCGAAGCGGCCTGTTGCCACGCGCCGACTGGGCCCATCTGGGCATTACACCACGCGGACGCTTTTGTGGGGGTGGTTTGGTATCCGACAGATGGCTTGCACTTCGTTTGAGTGACGATTGCGCGTCAACAAGAGGTGGGGGCTCATGAGGGGTAACTGTTGGCAAAGGTGCTGGACTTTGACGGACGGCGTGGTCTGGCGAGGCTTGGTGCTCGTGCATTGAAGACATGGAAGTGGAGGAAGATAATAAAAGAGGTTGAGAAGGCGCGACTTGACGGTCGAGCGAGTTTTGGTGGCTCATTGTCGGGTGGTTTTGTGGTTGAACAGATACAGGTGGCGTATTCCCGAGCGTTGGCTGAAGTGGTACTGATGGTGTACTCCCAAAGGACGTTTGGCTGCCTCTTTCAATTGGCCTTGGTATTGTCTTGGGAGAGACACTCTCACTCCTTGACCGCTCTCTTGTATCGTAGGACGATGGCCTTGGTATGGCTTCTCTGGGCTGTTCTACAGGGGCGGGGTGAGCGTAATGATTGTTGTCCTTGCTTAATATTGAACTGATAGAGCCGACCGAGTTTCCACGCATATGATAATCGGGATTTCCTTGAGACGGCGGGCGTGCTGAGTTGGGAGATTGCCTCGGGTAGCTGAGGGGCGGGCCTAGTGGTGTTGCTGGGTGACTCTGGTAAGGGTGTGATGGCGAGATTTGACGTGTCTGTGAAGGCGGCAAACCGTTTGCTTGTGGGGGAGGCGGTGACTGGAACTGTGGGTAGCTGGAAGGGTAGCTGTTCTGATGGTGTAGGTAGGCGTGCTGCGACTGGTAGCTCTGAGCATGGGCTGAAGCTGACCCCGGCGTGGGTGGGTGGTGTGCTGATGGAGAAGGCGACACAAAGGCGGCGTTGTGAGTGGGCGCATTAGACGGGGGATGGCTCGATCGTGGGGTGTACACGCCAGCGTGGCTTCCAGGACTCGGTGCGTAGGCTGACTGAGGACCTGCGCTGGGAGTCGAGGCGGAGGCAGAAGTGTTTGGGTGAGGTGATTGCATGGTGAAGTAGCCAGCACCGGCGGAGGCGGCGGCAGCAGCAGCAGCCCCTCCCTGTGCTTGCGCCCTGGGGTCTGCTGTGTTGAGTGGAGGCCCATACGATGTCGGCCTGGCCGAGCTGACATCGGAACCCGGCGTGTGCTCTATGCGACCATCATAAGACGAGTGAGGCGTGTGGCTTGAGCCTGAGATTCGAGGAGCGGCCTTTTGACTCTGCGAGTCGTTGAGCATCGATCGAAGATCCATCTTTGGACCCTGCTCCCATCAGCCCTGACAGCCCTGACAGCCCTGCAAGCCCTGGCCGATGCTTCTGTGTAACCCAGCGCAAGGCTCAAAACAAGCTTGTCCTCATGTCAATCGCATTCTCGTCGAGACTACGCGGCGAGGCACTGGTTGACATGCCAGAAAGTGATGCCAAAGTAGGCCAAAGTCCGGTTCGCAATATTTACGAACTTGACCGCACCGCAGCCTGCAGGCGCGTCAAGGCCCAGGAACTTCTTAACTTCTCCGCCGCACTCTGCACCACTGGCACACCACCCAAGACTTGAGGACTCCGCACCAATCTTCCTCTACCAGAACTTGAATTCGAGCTAGTGACTACGCAATCAAACATGAACAGGCTAAGAGGGTGCTGGTCTGAACAATATCTAGGAAGTTGTTGCTACCTTCTCGGCAAGCGCGCCATCATCACGAGCAATAATCATGACATAGCCAGGAATGACCACAAAGAGCTCTTTTAAGCTATCGACATCTTCATGCCGCCGTTCGCGCAAACTACACTGCCTGTCGTCCATTTGCACTCGTCCGAGCAGAGCATGCCGATCGTTGCCGCGATGTCGTCCGTGAACCCAGGTCTCATCCCGCCCATACCTTCCTTCACGATCCTGTCGAATTCCTCTGTGTCACCACCTGCCCGCGCTTTCGTCGCTGCATCGCCGTTGTACCGACATAGAGGTGCAGCATCAACGTATTTCTGGTTCTGCTTCCAGAACGTCTCACCTGCTTGAGCGTACATGTCACCCCACACAGGTCCAGGATTCACGGCGTTGACTATCCCGAATTGGTCAGCAAATGTGCCTTCATACATCCTAAACCGGTGACGCCTGGTGTTAACATACCTGTAGCATTCTCGGCCAATTCTCTGCTCCACGTTCGCGTCATTGCTTCCAGTGCCGCCTTCGTGCCAGCGTACACTGACTGTCCTTCGTAGCCGATAGAAGACGAAACACTCGACACATTGACGATCCTGCCTGATCTGTCTTTCGGCAAGTAAGGTGCAACCGCTTGGGTCAGCAAGAGAGGTGCAAGCACATTGACACTGTACATTTGGTGGAACTGGGACTCCTCGATAGGACCGAGCTCCGCGTCATTCAGAGTCTTATTGCCGGCAATCCCAGCATTGTTGATGAGGATGTCGATCTGGAAAGCACCAGACCTCGGGTGGGAGAAGTTGTTCTTTGCGGTTGCGATGATGTGAGGTACACTGCGGCTTGGATCGCTCAGGTCAGCTTGCACGGACTTGGCCACGATGCCATGCTCGCTCTGCACTTTCTCGCAGAGGCCTTTGGTTGGCTCGGCAGATGAGTCAGAGGTGAACACCAGAAGCAGACTGCAGCCTTTCGCTGCAAGATTCTCGACTACAGCAGCACCTATCCCTCTACTACCTCCTGTGACAATGCCGAACTTGCCTTCATGTGGCCTGTATGCCTGTTGTCGGAGCAAGTTGGTGGATGGCGTCCTTCGATAGTCCGGCCTTCCTGCCATTTCTACTGTTGACAAATTCGCTGAGCCTCCAGGGAGCAGGATATGTCAGTGGTCGTAACAGGCAATGTAAACGTGATAAGCCTCCAGACAATCCTAGAAGCCCTGTTGCTGGGGGAAGGTATCATTTCAAGCGTAGAGGACGACTGCGCTAGCACGGTACTGGTTAGCGCGTATCCGCCCACATTCAGCTTGAGGCTGGCCAATCGACTTTTCGTGCGGCTCAGCATCCAAGCTTCAATTTTCTACTCTGTCGACTCGTACTCAGCTGCAGTCAACATGGTCGACGTAATACCTGTCTCGTCTTACCCATCGCATATCTCTCTTCTCCCTTCAATACAGCAATGCAACCTAACCAATCTCCCGGAAAACTATTTCCTCAAATACTACCTCTATCATGCCCTGACATGGCCACAGCTTTCCTTCGTCGCGGTCGTGCGAACTGCGAAGCCCACCACATACCCTAAGGTCGTCGGTTATGTCTTAGCAAAGATGGAAGAAGATCCTAGTGATGGCGTGCAACATGGTCACATCACGAGTCTGAGTGTCATGAGAACGCACAGAAGGCTAGGCATTGCCGAGAAGCTTATGCGGAACAGTCAAAGAGCCATGGCTGAAGTGTTCAACGCCGACTATGTGAGCTTGCATGTTCGTGTCTCGAACAGTGCCGCGTTGCATCTCTATCGGGATACGCTTGGCTTCACAGTCGAGAAGACCGAGGCCAAGTACTATGCTGATGGAGAAGACGCGTATGCCATGAAAATGGATCTCAAGAACATGCAGATCAAGGATACGCCAGAGGCTGAAGACCAAGACGAAGGTGACGCTGTGGGGAGTGCGGACAAGAAAGAGGAGACGGACACCACAGATGATGCAAAGGAGAAAATGGTCAAAGTCAGAGTCGGCAGACGACAAGGCGTCACTGATCTCGTCGAGAAGAACGAAGGCACAGGAGCGTCGTACTAAATCTCAAACAAGAAAAGACGGCTATCCTTGGAGCGCCCCAAGTAACGACAAAAGCTACTACAAGGCGGCGTAGTGCAGCCACTCTAGGCTACGACTCAAAAGAGTAAGCACACCACAAATCAACAGCAAGAACACTGAATGGTAAGTACCCTCCTCTGCTTTCCTGATCCCTTTTCGATGATGATCAACTCCTTCAAACGATAACTGCTTAGCTCACAGAGCAATGAAGTCACATCAAAATTCAAGCTCAACAATCTGAGACACATCTTGCATACCAAATCCATGACATTCACTGTTGCACAAGCGCTAACTTATCAAAGCATAGACCCCATCGCCAGGCCCGAGCATACCGGCATATCGGTCACCCTCTATGCCACCTAGTACCGGCCTTTCCGCTCCATCTTCGCCTCCCAGACCGCCCCCTTGAGCATGTCCTTCACAGGCTTGAGCTCCCTCCTGACCTGCTTCCGCTCTCCACACTCAAGGTAACCCCTCTCACCTCTTATTCTTGCAATCTCCTGCGCATGGAGATCCTTGACGAGATTCTTGGCGGCATGTCTTGCGTCTTTTCTGGCGTGGTGGGCACCTTGGCTGTAGGAGAGGAGAGATGTGCGGAAGACCTCAAGATTGGAGAGGACGGCAGCCTCGGTGTTTGAGCCAGGAAGACGCGACTGCTTCGTGTACTCGAACGGGGCTTTAGATGTCGTTGGCGTGTATCCTGGTTGTGTTTCCCTCAAGATCGAGGGCTTGGAGGAAGCGCCTGTACTGTCTTCGTACGATGGAAGTTCTTCGAAATCGACCATTCCCCTCTGAGCTTGAGCTTCTTTCTTCTCGTCTGCTGCAGAGGGATCATCGTACACAACACCTCGTTCAAAACCTCGTGTTTGTGCATCTGGCTCAGCTGCGTGCGCGGGGGGCATTGTTCTGTGACCCAGTTGGGCCCGCGAATCAATCCCATGGCTGGCTAGTTTGACCTCTTGGATAGCGCCAATGAGGGATGTAATGTCTGCTGCTGGCGCATGCTGGTTGCGTCGGCCATATGATCGCTCGGTGCGTGCTGCTCTTCTGTTGTTGCAGCACATTGTTGTTGGTGCGGTCTAGTATTCGTTGAGGGGGGTACTCTTGGAGGTGGATCGATGTGCTAGCTACTCCCTGGTTGGTTTCTGTTTTTGTTCGTTGTATTGGGTGGCAACCCTACATCAGCATTGCGACAGACACGAATCTATATACCCTACTCCTACACAGCTCCCGTACGAATACCAACATGCGTGTTGCCCGTGGATAGCTAGACTGCCATCATCATACCTCGCGAAAAGCCAGGCATCCGTCATCACGTTCAGATGAATTCATCCGCGATGAGGGCATAATCCCGACGCTATTCCCGAAGATGCTCAAAGTCACGAAGCCAGCTGAAGCTTAAGCGCGAAGGCTGCACGGGCCGTTAGCGTCTAAGCCCGTTTACGGCCGAAGCGAGCAAGAAGGGTTGACCGCGTGCTCTCTCGTGCGCGAGTCTGACGAGCGGGATCTCTAGTGTTCCTGTTCTTACCTGTGCACAACTCGAATGACGGATGCGTGCGTACGAAGAGCTTCTGTAGCACGGCCTGGGCGTAGGTTGCACTGCGAGACACGCTTTTGGTAACTTGGCTCAGCACTGACTTCTCCTGCAACAAAGCTTGCTTGTGGAGAGGTGGTTGTTGTGATGCCGTGTCGTGTCCTGACGAAGAAGCAAATACAGAGAGGTACGAAGGTTTTGTATCTCCAGGTAATGGACGTCTGAGAAGCTAGAAGTGTAGCAGTCACTTTGCAAGAGCTGAACTCGATTCTGCAAGACCTGGTCGAGTTCGCCGTTTCTCCTTCCCATGTGCCCACGTCGACAGTGTCGTTACCGCCGTCGCTAGTGCAGCTTGTCTTGACCGTTGGGTACCAGACCCTCCCTTTACCTCGACTCGTATCTATCTAGACTCTTTTTCTGACAGATCTCAAGCATGCAATGGCGCAGGACACCTCCGATTGGCTACTGAGCACGTTCCCCCATCTTAGACTACTTATCAGGGAGGAATACTTAATTCTGGTACCTAGCCTTCCTCAGCCTACATGAAAACGAGGAGCCGGAACGCTGAGCATACAGCCATTGCCCATTATGTCTCATTGAGAAATCGCCACTGACTGCTCCTGCATTCGAGCACAAGAATCGTTGTGTAACTTGCTATCCCCAAGTCATGATGACGACATTCCTGGGCAGACGTGTTCCGTTGCGAAGGATATATGGCCAGCACATGAGACTTACCTGCCCCGTCAATGATAATAGATACACATCACTCGCGTCTGCTCCAACTTACCTACCTGCTCAGATACACTCACCTAATTCAACACGAAAATTCGCAACCTTCCAACCGTCAGCCAACATGGCAGGACTCATAACCGGCAACAAGTTCGACCCTAATAAGGACATTCCAGACCTCAGCGGCAAGGTATATGTCGTCACCGGTGGCTCAGCGGGAATTGGATATGGCATAGTGGCACATATCCTCCAGCACAACCCTGCCAAAATCTATCTGCTATCCAACAAGGAGGAACACGCCGCCGAAGCTCAAGAAGGGCTCAAGAAATGGGGTGACAGCGACAAGGTGGAATGGCGCCAATGCAACCTCGAATCCCTCAAGCAGACCGACCAAGTCGCACGATCACTAGCGAAAGACCTCGACCGCCTGGACGCGCTGGTCTGCAACGCGGGCCTCGGCGTCGGCGTCTACAACGAGTCCGTCGAAGACCACCTCGACACGCACATGCAAGTCAACCACTTCGCACAAGCCCATCTCGTCTTCACCCTGCTCCCGATCCTGCAGAAGACCACCGACAGCCGCATCGTCTTCCAGTCGTCCGACGTCCACAAGGGCGCCCCCTCCTCCATCGCCTTCGAGTCCATTGCCGAGATGAACCAGGACATCGGCCCGACCTACCTGTACGCGCGCACGAAACTCGCCCAGATCCTATTCGCCCGCGAGCTCGTCACGCGCATCAAGAACGGCCAGTTCGGCCAAGTCACGCAGACCCAAGGCCTGCCCTTCATCAACGCGGTGCACCCCGGCGGCGTGCTGACCGACCAGCCAAACCAGGCGATGGAGGCGTACGGCACGCCCGCCAAGATCGGCTTCATGGCCATCAAGCCGTTCATGAAGAGCCCCGAGGAGGAGGGCTGCAGGCCCGCACTGTTCGCCGCAACGAGCGCCGACGTTGCGAGCGAGACGATCCAAGCTGCGTATATTGTGCCGGATCGCAAAGTCACGGAACCCAGCAAGCAGGCGAAGGATGAGAAGCTGGCGCAGAATTTGTGGAAGTTGACCAAGGAGGTCTTGGAGTCGAAGATTGGGAATCTGGACTACAGCATGTGAATTCGAAGCGCGAAGGACCGATTGGCTCTTCTGGTAGCCTTTTTGTTTCCGTTTGGTCTGTTGTATTCGTTGTTACACTCGCTTTAGTCGAGTTTCTTATGTATACTACGCCTTCAACAATGCTTACCCACTACAGTCACCTATCCGGGACTCATGCAAAACCTCAGGCACAAAGTCCACGCATCCGGGTCCGCGCTCATGTCGTGGCTAGTGCCGCAGTGATGTGTGTATTCGTTTAGCATAAATCTGTTCGTGACGCAGGTCAACGTGTCGAACCTCTCTTATCTGGGCCAAGGCGTTGGTTGTGCAGAGGCGGCTTTCGCAAGAAAAAACCTCGCTTTGGTGGGGGGGAATGGGCCAAGTATAGAATGAACCACTGATTCGAGAACAGCCCTTTGTCTCAGTCGGCGCCCACATCTTAGCTGCCACTTCAAACTTTGGGTAGATATCCGCTTCTGCTTCATAAGCATCGATGTCCTCGGCATTGGGTTCAGCAGGATCGTGTCTCCGTCGTCAATACAATCTTGTGGTTGACCTTCGTCCATGTAGACCTCAGCACAGACGGCTGCTTTGTCTTGGCCCACACCGCACGCGCCGTTGCGGACCCTGCAAATGCTGTACTGAGCCAGCATAGTTTCGTGGGAGGCTTCACGTTTGCTTCAACGGCGGTCAGTCTTTTCTACGAAGTCATGAGGTGGGAGAAAGCCCTCCTCTTCCGCGGAAAGTTCCCGTAGAGGAGATTCAGAGCGCTGTGGGAAGCAGGAGAAAAGCAAAGAGATTCCGCGCACCGTCCTTCGGCACCGTGTTGGCGATGCTAGACGTGGCCCATGCTTGATGCCCCTGACGCTCTGATGGACCGACGAACCTCACTGATCGGAATGCGTCTTACCACGCAACGAACTCAAGATTACGGAGGATGTCCCGGCTTCCCTGCGACAGTGGAGGACAGGCTAACCAAGCGCATCGTTGTCCGTCAAGAGAATGGTACAAGATCCTCCTCTGTTCGACCGAATGACTCGTAACAGTAGCGCGGTAGCCGAAACTTGCACCCAAAAATTGCCACCTGGCGCCGTTGGCCAGATGAGGTGGAAGTGGCAAGGTTGACCCTTTGGCCTCATTTCCCGTGGCGGAAGTTGTGGCAAGTCTGCCAGGGTATCTACAAGTACGGTAATGGCAATATCACGTGGGAGCTTTTGTGGCAAGACAGAGTCCTTGAGCAGGCTTGGGGGGTAGACACTGTCGCAATTTAGACGTACCGTACCTATAGTGTACGATGGATCGTCGGGATGGGGCACTTCGGTCGCGACGTCAGCGGGGCTTTCAAAGCTATCACATTGCTCAAGTTGTGGCGTTCGATCCTGCATCCTCGATGCAAAACCGAGTAGACAGAAGTTTCTAGCATTCTGCGAGTAAGAAGTCAAGCTACACACCCTTGTCGGGTGGCACAGTACCGGTTGTGTACCATGCTGTGAAGTCCGTGAGCGCAGGACACTGTTGGGCGTGGGTGGCTAAGCGCCGAGCCTATATCCACAGAGATACGAAGTAAAATGACAAGGTACGAAGCATGCAATGTTGGGCCCCGAGCACGCTTTTTCAACATCGGGTGGGCCAACGTCTACGCTACTGCCGTTCACAGCAGGCATGCGGAATTGCAACTACACTGGGAAGAGATGCGGAGTTACAAATCCGCAGATTTTCCAGCCAATAATCGTGGAGAATCGAGGGGTTGTTCGCCACGATCGAAGATGAAGAAAGAAAATCGAATGCATGAGGGTAGGCTCAATGTACAATCAACCCCATTTCGATTTACATGTTCATCACACTGTGAACTGGTCTTGCAGCTACCAGTCTTCGCGGCTGACTAGGAAGGCTGTAGGTTCACTCTATTGAGCATCGTGTCTCGTGTGTTCCGCTGGCCCATTCTGCTTATTTCTCTCTGCACGCGGCGGCTCCTCTCGACGCATCGCACTGAGCACTGCTGACATCACTTTTCTGCGTCGCGAGAGTTTGGCTTCTAACGACACCATTCCTTCCTTCCTTACTGCCAGTGCCGGTGCCAGTGATGAGCAGAAGCCCGAGCTCGTCTTCCAACACGCCCAACACGCAGTCCAATGCAGACAGCACAGCGCTTACTTGTTCGTCAGCGGGACCCTTGACGAATTCGTCGAGACCGCGGAAGCATGTGACGACAGCCTGTGTGCGGTGCCGGCAAGCGAAAGCGAGAGTCCGTTCCCCAACCCTTTTTGATCGCGCAGCTCAACTTGATTGCGCCTGGTAGAGAACACCAACTAATTAATGGTCTCGTTCATAGTGTGATGGCAACCAGCCATGCGCAAGGTGTGCAAATCGGAATGTCGCCTGTATTTTTCGGCCGAACGAAGACGAGCGCAGCCGGGCATCAACGAAGCGAAGGCTTGCGGAACTCCAGAGCGATAGCCAACTGTTGCATGACCTTCTTCAACATCTCCGTGACAATAAAGATGCTGGAGTCGGTGGCATCGTGGCGCTGATTCGCAATAATGCGTCTTTGGAGGAGATCAATCAGCACTTGTGCCAACTTACTAATGAGGCGACATCGGACGAGAGAGAGGTCAGCCCCGACATAGAAGAAATGCGAACCCGAATCGGTACAGCCATATTGCAAAATATGTCCTCCACGAAGAGTCAGCGCACATCGCAGACCAGAGCATCCGCATCTAGCTCACGGAACGTACTCAGCGTTAGGAGGTTGACCGATACACCGATCCACCATGTAGAAGCAGCGCCTTGGACTCAAGTCACCCACGACGACCACATGGTATCCCATTTAGTCTCATTGTGGGCGACCTGGGACAACGCTTTCCCCAATGGGGTCGTCTTCGAGCTTTTCCTGCGCGACATGCGATCGAAGAATCTGAAGTCGACCTTCTGCTCTCCGTTCCTTGTCAATTGTATCTTAGCAGCGGCTTGCTTGTATTCTGACTACGATGAAGCCAGAGCCTATCAAGGCACGACTTCTGCTCTGATGGGTCGGTTCGTGAAAGAGGCGGAGAAGCACCTGGAGCAAGACGAGTTCAAAACAAACATTACCAATGTCCAAGGCCTGTCCATACTGTTCTTGCTTCTTCTCAAGATGAACCAGGATCGAAAAGGCTTCGGTCATGTGGCACAAGCCACAGCGCTCTGTGCTGAACTTATGCGGGCTCGTGAGAAGCTTGTTGATGCGGCTGACACACTCGAGAGTAGGAAGGAGCTGTCTTACGTGGTGGACCACGCCTGTTGGGGGACGTTTTCTTCAACCACAGGCGCCATCCTGCTATGGCAGCGACCACAATCCTTGTACAAGCCTAGCCATCCCTACCCAGATGCCGTTGGAGTTCACAAGCCCTTTTTCGAAAAGAAATGGCAACCGTATCCCCGCAATGGTGACGAACAAGAGACGTTCATGGATGAGATCCAGCGCCAGTGGGGGAAACTAGCAATCCTAGAACGAGAACTGAGTGTAGTCCTGTATGAACAGGTCAAGGCACCAGATCCGTCAGGCAATCAGCGAAGACAGCAAGCTTTGGTCGCTCTGGATGAACAACTTACTCGTTGGGTACACGACCTACCTGACCACTTCAAGCATCTCAGTCACTGGTCTCCTCCTTCGGTTTTTGTGTTGCGGTAAGCCTTGGTGCCTTGTGTTTTTCTGTCGTCCAAGGATTAACATCGACAGGTTATGGTCGCAAAGTGCTCTGATGGTAACACTCCTGGCACGAATAACACACTGCTCCCGCGAAGATCACTCGCAAGACCACCTACCAGAAGCTGGGCCATCAAACGCTTCGTTAGATCCACACTGCGATCCCATTATCGCGAGGCTCTTGACCCTGAGCCTTGAGGTCGTGGAGTTCATCAGGTGCTGTCGTTCTGCCATGACCGATGATGTCGATCGATTGAACTGCATGGTCGCACGACCACTTCATCAAGCACTGAGCATATTTCTCGACGCGAAGTCCCGTTCGATATACCACCTGAATCGGTACGACTCTCAGATCGTTGACATCTGCACCACACTTCGTGCGCTATCTCGGCGTGTACCGTTCGTTATTACCGTCCTGCGTGCAATTCAGCTCGATGTTCGCCGACGTAAAGTGGTAATGCCACTGGAGACACAGCGGATGTTTGAAGACTTCGAGCAAAACGATCTCAAGGCGTGGAGAGACGATGCATTATACCCCAAAGCCATGTATTCCTTTTCGGAAATTGCTCCCAATGTCGGACAACAGGATGCCAAAGCACAACAAGCGAAGACTATGGGCGAGTTTTTGCAGGAATTCGAGGATTTAGACTTGCGCAGTGGTAGTAAGAACACTACAACACATCTAGAACAAAAGCACAGAAGTCTTGGTTCATGAAGGATTTTAGTGGAGCTTTTCGACAGTTCCATAACGCGGGTTGGATTTCCGACAATGCGCAGCACGTTCGGAAAAGAGGACAACTTGCAAAGGACTTTAACGTCGGAAGCGACTTCCTACTGGCCCACGACGATCTGCTATATCATGTAAAAACTGTTCTATCATGGTTGTGACTGAATAGCAAGGCTTGCAAAGAGGAATGTGGAGCCCACAGGCATGGCTGACTGCAGTTACAGGACGGCAGCATGTATCGAGATCATAAGTCAACATCATCATCGCAGACAGAAGATCTTTAGGGGACTAATGCCACCACGACTGCTAGACACGTTTCTCGCATATTGTCGCTACGACATGTGTCAACCGCGAACGCACGCTCATGTTTAAGAGGACTGAGCTTCGTGTTGTTCACATTGCTCTCGGATCATCATTTCGAAGCGGTCCTGACCCCGGGCGAAGACACATCACTTCATACCATCCATAATCCAGTCTTTCGTCCTTTCCGCTAACTTGCGCTCGCGATTTTGTGCCATTGTCTTCGGTACAAGCAGACTGTCGTTCTGCCATTCAGTAGCGCCGCGAGGATTTTAGGTTTACTTCCTTGAACCTAAAGCAGATACACGTACTCGTTTCTCTTGCACGGTTAATGCTGAGATTCAGAATATCGCGCTTTGTTGAGTAGCTTAAGAATAGCGCGAAAGCCCGTATAGTCATTCTAGATAAGCAAGTGAATGGCCTCGATCTTTGCAGTGGCCGACTAGACATAGCCAAAACGATGTGCGGCAGGTCGGGGTGTGGGCGGGGGCACGTGCTGGTGGACCTTCCCCCAAAGGTTGAATCTAGCCGCGAATGCTGATTGAGGCGGATTCGGCAGGTGAAGCGACCGTGAAACTTAAACATTTGATCTGAGATGGAATGAGAGCGCGACCCTTACGGCGTCCTTGAGCCTCCTTGATCTCAAACAATACCTTATGTCTAGGTATGCAAGCACACTCTGTCTGGCTAGATCTAAGAGCGCGCAAATTTTTGTGGAAATGGTAGAGCTTCGGTGTCCCTCATCGCTCGAGCATGCACGATAACGAGGATCAGCGAGAATCACGGCCCGCTCTTGATCTGTCGCATCTGAGGAACGGGAATAACACTGTACTCAGGGACTCATTGACAAGGGCTAGCTACTCAGCTCTTCGCATGGGAGCGCCAGAGCCTGGCTGGGACTGGTCAGTATCGTGGTAGTACTCGTGTCCCCAGAACCACTTCTCGGACGAAGTGGCTCTCAACTGCCTAACGGGTGACTACTTTGGCTTTGGTCGTCCTCGTTGTCCACTCTACAGACCCTTCTACTACGCTGAAGCTGTTACCAGCACGAATCTCAACGACCAGCATCAACATATGGCGAGACGCGAGAGAGTACGCATGGTTAAAAGACTTGTATCGATGTCGAGCAATTGGGGAGTCGTGCTGCTGAGCTTCTTGGGCAGGTCCAAACATACTACCTCAATGGCCCTGATGGAGGCGGTGTTTGAGCCGGCTTGATATCAATACTGGTGAGGTCCCATGTGCTGCTACAAATACGTAACGAGAAGCCCTCCTTAGCCTTCCTGCTTTCGAAGCTGCCTATAGTGAATATTAAGAGCAGCCCTTCACCACAGCAAAATCGTTCATATCTTGTACACGATGATAGTTCCAGGTTATCATTGCTTTTTTGAAGTCCCGCTGCCAGTTCTCAAATACCCCTCTCGCCGCACGAAGCTTCAATACCAAATTCATGACCGATGGAGCCTGGATTAACCTACACTTTACCACAGTGATTCTATTCTCCCCTCTTGGTTCTGTGCTAATGAAATCTCGGTCACTCCGTTGCAAACACTTAGCGCATTGCACTCACAGCCTATGGAGTGTGAGGGCGGAAAGACACAGCTGAATGCCTTCAACCAGGTGAGGCGAGTTGCCAACCAGCTTACGTTTGCAAAGTTCAATGCACTGTTGTAACTGTCAAAAGTGCCATGTCAAATCTTGCGGGAGAGGTCGATTTTTGACAGCAGACGCCAGCCATACGACGACCTGCTACTGTTGCACGAAAGATGCAGAAGCTACCCATAGAGGCAAGGAGGCTTGTACGAAGGGCCGGCTTTCAACACGGTCGAAATCGTCCTCAAAGCTCTACGCCATTGGAAGAAGGTGAAAGCTCAAATCAAGGATACCCGGATCATGAACATAGCCCAGAGTTACGTCGCTTGCGTAGAGACGTTCGGGTTTTGTCCGCCACGCATACAAGAGACCATAAAATGCCATTCCTCTCTCAGCTACCACGGATCGAATAGCTTCCTCGTCAACATCGAGCAAAGATGAAGAGCCTATCCATCCTCCTTGCCTTCTATGTCGCATTTTGCCATGCTGCAGCAATTCAGTCCTACGGGCAAGCCAGAGATGTTACTCCTGATACACCCACCCGTCCGAGCCAGGCTGACCCGAACCCAATGGTCTCGGCCTTAGGCCTAGGCAGTATCCTTTCCACAACACTCACTTCAAACCACGGCACATCGGCCGACACCGCCACAGCCCCAATCAAAACCCAGCCAGATCCAACAACGACCTTCGCACCACCACCTATCACGACAAGTAGCAGGTCCAGCACGCAACTCACGAACCCTTCTCCCTCTTCTTCATCACCTCCACTGTCCGCTCCAACACCCGACCCCAACACGATCTGCAACAACGTCACAGCTAACCCCGACCAGGCCAACTACACCCAACCCTACACCTGCACCCCGAAACCCGGCGCCGACTACGCAATCCTAGGGATGTATTACGACGTCTGCACCATCCTCTCACCCCCCACTCCCCAGAACTCAAGCTCCACACAACCAACATCACATCCCGACACCCTCCTCTGCTGCGACCCAACCTACTCCCAACCTTCCACCTTCGACACGCTCTGCATCTGGGGCGGCGCGACGAACATCTCAGTGTCGGATCTCCCGCCGGACTTCGATCCGCGGAACATCACGCGGCCGAAGGGTGCGGCGGGCGCGGGTAGGTGCATGGTTAGTCCGGTGCTTCGGCCGAGGGCGCGATGTGTGCAGGTCATGGTCCCGGAGGAGGAGAGTTAAGGAAAGGAAGACAGATGGCGGAAGCAGGAGAGTAGCGACGGGTGCCGGGCTAACTATCTGAAATGATGGGGTCACAATGAACGAGATGGAATGGCGATGAGGACAAGTGATTAGCAAAATATCGAGCAAGACCCGATCGGCCGTTCTTTCATTTCTCTCGTCTTTGTTCGTTACGTACCACTCTGTCTGTGTATTGGCTTGTGGAAAGGCTTCACAACATTACTGCCTCTTCTCCCAAAACAGCCTTCAGGCCCATGGCTGACGAGGACATACCGAGTCTCGCTCCAACCGTGTGGCCAAATGCACAATGATTAATTCACATGTTAGCACTAGGCCGTCAGAACAGTGCTTCCTGTTGTTATCAAGTCTGTTGCGCCTCGTTCGTGCCACTCGTTCGGTCGCAACGCCAACCCATACTTGGCCTGACCAGGTTCTCGTACGGCAGTCTCGTCGTCAAGGGGTGTACAGCCAGCTTGTGCATTCCGGCTACAACATCTACGTCGTAGCCGTCCCCCTTCTCTACGCTGTATTGAAAGCTGCTGTACCTACTCGCAACATCCAGCCCTTCAGGTAGAGACATACTCGAGACGAGTCTCTTTGCATCACTTGTTCCAGTCGCGGGAGGGGTGAGCGGCAACTTAGAATGAGCTCTCAAGAGATATGATGGTGATGATGATGACGATGGCTGCAGTAGCGGCCGCGTAATCTTGTCTTGCTCACTGCCGTTGCTAGTACTGCAGCCCGCACGCTCCACATGCGCTTTGAGCGCGTCGAGCAGGTCGGTTGTTGGTGATCGCGGCATGTTTGAAGGTGTTCGCGAGGAGAGCGACTCGTGCCGACTATCGCTATTGTCTTCCCATGATCCACTGTCGTAGTCAGCTGAGCTGGCGATCTGGTCGAGGCGCTCAAATCTTGAGTGTGATGAGGGAGGAGAAAATGCTACGTTGGTCGAGGCTAGTGAAGGTAGTCGCCAGTATTCTTCGACGCCGCGTTGAGAAATGGCAGACAAGTTCGAGGATGAAGATTGGAGAAGTGGTTGCGCGGCGGACCCTATTCTCAGTTTGTGGCTGGTGTGATCTGGGAAGTAGTCCGATGGCAGGACCTTGCAGTCGTTGTTGCGCTCCTCAGCTTCTTCTTTCTTCTCAAGGTCCTCCTCGAGTAGGTACCTTGCTTTCTTATGGCGTAGCTCCCTGCAAGGTTGCAGGTCATGCTGCAGGTGTTGCTGCCACGACACGTTCTGTGGATGATGATACCTATCTGTGAGCGTCGATTTGGTAGTGAAGGGGCAGTCTTCATCACTTAAAGAAGGAGAAAGTCGTTTGCGCAGGGAACTGCTGCTCTGTACTTGTCGCAAGGCCGTCATTGGCTGTGCCTGTACCAAGATTGCAGGCAAGTCAGGATTGAAGCTTGGGTTCTCTCTGCAACGCATTGCTTTGATGCTCTCTGCCGCGGCTCTGTCGTTACGCCGGCCTCGACTCCTGCTGATGCTAGTGCGTAAGCCTCTTGTGACCTTTTCCCTGATGGCTCTTGCCTCCTGAAAGAACGGTCGGCCTCTTTTGGCAGACCATCTTCCAAAGAACATCTCGTCACCTTCATGGACTTTCGCCTTCTCTCGAATAGCGTCTCTGAAGTTCTCCATGCTTCTCTTCTCGCCACTACTCCACCTCGACGATATCCGTAGCTCATCTCGGGACAAGTCGATACCTTTCCTACGTAGCTGCTTGGACTGACTCCGAGGACGACCCCTCGCACCAGTGGGTAGCTGTAGGTCGTCTGAAGGTGGGGGGGATTCGATGTGTAGCGAGCCTTCATCATCGGCATCCTCGGCAGCGCTGAAAGTTGTACCGGGCCGGTAACGCTCGAAGGGGTGAACTGCACTCATCCGAGAGGGTCCTGGGTACTGGTCGATTTCAAGCGATACAGTCTCGGTGCTGTGCGGCGTAAAATTCGACGGGTCGATAATGGAGGTGCGCTTCGAACTATCCTGTGGGTCAATCTCAATGTTTACTTCACTGCCCCACACAAGTCCTTCACCACTCAAAGGATCTTCTGTGTACAACGCCATAACCACTTTTTGTTCCTCTACCACACAAGTGTCGCAGATCGGCTCGAGGAAGGTCCTGAAAGTTGTCTTCAGGTGACTGCAGCTGTGCACAGAACTAGATTCAGAAGCAGTACTCGTGCCTGAGGTCGAGGTTGTCTGTCTAAGGGGTGACGATCGAGTACAGTGACAGAGTGTGGGTGACGATAGGGTCTTGACGTTTGCTGGTTTGCGAGACGAGAAAGATGGTAGCGATATGGCGCTCTCCTGCAACAGGAGAGTGGACGCGATCGATCGACGGCAAGGTATTCTATGTTCTGTGCTGCAGCCGCATTCACGATAGCTCCATACTTCCTAGATAGATGAATTATGAGACTCGTGGTGCGCGCACTGACGGGAAGACCGACGAGCAACAAATGGTTGCAGGAGACTTATCGTTGGATGAATCCGTGTCTCGCATGGGGAGAAAGTACTTACTGTGACACACATGCTGTCGTGCTTCGGTGGACAGATACTGATGGCGTTGCTTGAGGAGTTGCAAGTCACAACACGGCGAGGGTTTCAGATTCTGCGTGACAAAGTGAAAGCCAACAATATAGCTCGAGCTCAGCTATATCGCTTCCATCTCACCTTCACGATCAAAAGCCATACTCGACGGTTTCGACTTCATTGTTTGTGTATTTCCCCAAACGTGATAGGTCAGATTACGGATACCTGCATCAATTTGGTTCCTGACCAAATTCGACAACAACCAAAGGTCGCTCAACCCAGAGGACTGGCTCAGCGCCGTATAGCATGACGCATCCAGAACACAACCTGAGTTAGTTTCAGAGTTAGTGAAAGTTGGTCCACCTCTCATGCTCTTTCACTTTGCTCAGCGTCTCGTCGAAAAATGGTTCGTATCTGCTAGTAGTGAGGGGAGTAGTATCCGGCTGCCACACGGATGTGGCATACTGCTAGTAAACAGCAGCGATCGGCACGAAAGTCTCTGCGTTGGCCCGATGTGCGCCAATACACATCCATGCACCGCTCGAAAGGCCCAAAACCATTTGCTTGTGCTGCAGACACTGATGGGAAACTCCTTTCTTCGGACAGCCATCTCTTGGGCTTAGGTAGAGAGATATGTGGCTCCTAGTACACTGACGCCTCTCTGTGCATGCATTATGGCGGCACGCTTAGAGTGGTGTTTGCGGGGATCGGTATACTATCTATGACCGTGTCGAGAGGCGAGCTTCGAGGTTCAAAAGCAGGTAGCAGCGCGTACAGCCTCAAAGACTTCTTCAAACCCTGTCAACCAGACCCACTGGTCCAATTACTTCGGGTTTGGTCATCCTCGCACGTAAAGCTGGCAAGCTGTTCAACACCACCTGGTAAGGGGCTATGCGAACGACAGAACCAAGTTCTCCGTGCAGATGTCGCGTGGTATGAATGGATCGAGCCAACCATGCACCGTAAGCAAGTGGAACCCTCGCCAGTGCGTATACCCTTGGGTCATGAATATGTTGGGCTTTCTGTGCATCGTGTTGAATATCGGTTTTCTCCCGCAAGACACAACAATCATGCAGCACGAGCTACATACTATTGTACACCGCTGTATCCTATCCCGCTCTCTGTGGCCATACCCGTCGACATGACACAATGCTGCAATGACAAGAAGATCCGCACATTGTGCTGAACACCGCGTGGCCCATGGCGTCCAGGAAGTGCCTGCCGAGCTACTCACAGGAAGACAGTCTCGTTATACGCAGGGTTAGCATGATAAGAAGTGGTACCGGCTCTCAGCCCGTAGCTGTACTGGACAGCGAAAAGCACGGTATGGGAAGGGACATCCAGAAACTGAGTTTTGGAATGCTGACTCAGCCACATAATCGCAGCTCTAAGCAATCTCGATTCGCACTTCGTTGACGCAGAAGCACGACTATGTCGGTATGAGCAGGAGTATGAGCGGAACTGCTGGCCGTGACGCGCGACTTCCCGGCCGCGATGGAAACTTCGCAAAAACCCACTGCGCCGGCCTCGGCCTTGTAAGCCTAACTAGTTGTTCTCATCCAGGGTGCCATTAAGCGAGCACCAGCCATGTACACGCACTGTCAGTGCTTATCAGAGACGCTAATAAAGTGAGATGCATTTTTCACATCTCACACGGATTAATTCTATATGATAACTGCCGTTGATGCAGCGTCTGAGCCCGGCCGGCGCAGACAACGCGGGCAGCTGACCGAATCGGCGCGATGATTGACACGTTCTGACTTAGGAAGGCTGGATGTTGATAGCACGTCGGCCTGATCGACCAGAAAGAGCGTTCTCTTGGGTACGAATAGGTTGGTGAACTAGAAGGCGAGCATGTCGTTCGAAGGCTTTGCGCAATATCCCAGAATTTCTGGTTCGGGCAAACAGCGAGCGGTTCGAAGCTGGGACGAAATGTTGATTGAAGTCAATTCTACGCTAAGAGGTCACTCGTCCAGCGCCCTGGGTCTGCGTTCAGATTGACCAGCCGCTCCGAATCCTCCATGGTTGCAGCCATGTCCGCGTCCGAGATCTGGACAAGCTTTCGGGACAAGATCAGGTTGAGGGAGTTCCATTACGTGGTAACCAGGACAGGGGCTGAATCCAAATATAAGCTTTTATGCAAATTCTACTTGTATGCATGCCGTTTCTTCTGTCGAAACTTGTCATTCCTGCTCGTACGCGTCGTGATGGTCGTATTATTCCCTCATCATTCTCCATCGCTACGCTGTACTCCTTTCAAACATATGCACGCTTCTCGACTCCCCATCTCCCATACCCCTCTTTGATGACGCTCGCCAGCATCCCCAAGCTTTCTCGCTATCTTCTCGCCGGAAGCAAAATGCAGACTCCACTAGGTGTGTGGATGCCATCGTAAAGGGCATCAGAGCGTCGTTCCCATAGGGCTTATTCGTTCCCCACAGGTTGCCGTATGGTATCGTCCATGCTTCAGCTGTGTAGCAAGGAGACGCGAAGACAGAGGTCTGGCCGGCGCTCATTTCTTCCTGTCCTAGCGGTCGCCCGCGACTCGTGATATGGTCGAAATATTGGCTTGCGCTGAGACCGCAGAACTAGTTGCTGTTCAATGCAGTGCAGTCGGTGGGCTTTGGAGACCAGCGCTGCGCTTGTATCGACCAAGTGGTGTCAGGAGTGAAATGATGGCTGGTAGGGTCTCGATTCGTATGAGTGCAGACAGGAATAGCGAGGCTTCGGAATTCTTCCGTATTGATGACACCGTGCTCTTGGCACGTTGATACGCTCTTGGCCTTGATGATATAGGCGACCTCGCGTCCACTGTGTGGAATCCCTCCCGATGACCGAATGGTGGAATGGTGAATTAATTATAATCTTCAAGCAGATTACCATCCTGATTGCTTAAACTCTGTCGCTAGCGGTGTTGCTCCAGACCTCCTTCTTAGGCTGGGCAATTCTCTGCAACCCCATAGCAGGTGTGTTGATCGGGCTCTCACCGGTGAACAGGAAGACATCGTACAACCAAGCACCGAATGAGCAACCAAAGAACGGTGCAACCATCCTGTAAATCGTTAGCACTGCATCCCACGAGTGACAGCAGAATACTCACGGAACCCAGAAGTAGTAACCTCCCGCAGCCCAGACTTCGTGGCCATAGCCAATCATGTAAGAGACGAGTCTTGGACCAAAGTCACGAGCGAGGTTGATGGCATATCCCGTCTCCCAGCCGAAGCAAGCACCGATTCCAAAGATGATGAAGAAGAGGCCGAGTGGAGTGAGTGGGCCAGCGCCAATATTGCCGTCGTCTTTAAGCGCGTAGATCAAGAACATAAGGAGGGCGCTGGCGATGAACTCGGAGAAGAACTGGCCCGTCTTGGTCATGAATTCGGCGGGG
>Ga0066648_10000456_pt1 | contig 28497 bp, 22 predicted proteins | sample CryGeyCG12114_NA_FD_59537 | JGI IMG/M metagenome (GOLD analysis project Ga0066648, IMG submission 59537) | Groundwater microbial communities from aquifer - Crystal Geyser CG19_WC_8/21/14_NA | ecosystem: Environmental > Aquatic > Deep subsurface > Groundwater | place: USA: Utah: Grand County... | reverse complement strand
AGAGTTTCGTCTTGTGCTCAGGGAATGTGTTGGTGAACTCGCGTTGGTGATGGTCGTACCTCTTCTTTGAGTCGTCGTATACTCCGCCAACGTCAACAACGGTATGGCAAGTGTCTAGCAGAGCAGGGTCTCTGGTGCGGACGAGAGAGGCGGAAGCATACTGGGGCAGCATGCGCAGCATGTACACTGCCAGGGCCTCGTCGGCATGGAAGTGGCCATTGTGGGTACCGATTTGCATTGTGTCCATCTTGAGTCTCTTCGCTGCGACTTCTGTGGCCATAGTCCTGAACAATCTAAGCATCGATACAAGGCTGCTCGTAGAAACTCGATTTTGCTTCGACAAACAGATCACATGCTTCTCAGTGTACCAGAGGCAAGGCTGTGAAAATTACAAACGGCGAGGCTACCAACACGCTGTCCATTCTGTCCTCACACTCGCCACACTTCGCTCGCTTGATCTGCGATTAGGTCATCGGCGACAAGCGAGGCCTAGGTAGGAGTCAATCTCAAGTGGAGTGGCCCTTAAGATTTGATGCCAACAAGTACCAAGCGGTGAAGTACCTATGGTTGTACGGTAGATTGGGCGTCGTCTCTTTCTTGACGAGCGCGACGAGGGAAACATTCGAACCTCCAGGTGCCTCCAAGATCTGTTCCTGGTCGTCAGTCGTACAGACGGACCCGATCGCTCGTCATTACGACCACCGCCATCTGCATGCTCGTTCTGTCCAGGGTCTTTCCCACGAACCACAATCACACGTCCACCCAGGCACGCGACAACCCTGCTTCAGGTTCAAGTTATTACCTGCATTGCCTGCAACAAACCTGCACGAAGTGCCTGCTCCGTTGACGTCGTAGCTCTTCTCCCTGGCAGCCCTGGGAATTCGCTCCGTCGTTCCTCTCAACTCGTGCACTGCCAAATTGTTGTTCGCGAGAAAAGAGTGGTCAAATTGACATGTGATAATATTCCTGCCCAAACCCACCAAAGCCGATCGAACCTGCCACACATGGCGGCTGCTGCACGATAGCATATATTGTTACAGCCACAACAGCTCGACCCTCCAAAGAATATAGTTCGAACACCACCTCAGCCTGTGCCTTTACCGAGGCGCGGGCGCTCTCACTGTCCTCATGCTCATCCGAGCCCTCTCGTCCACGCTCTTCCTTGCCCTCATTATCCTCTTCATTCCACTCACCTTCGACATCGGTGGTCGCGATGCTGGCCTAGCATACAGTCTCTCGCTATCCTCCTTTTACTTCGTCTTGTCGCTGTTCCGTGTTGCCACCCCCAAACGGTCGCGCTTTCGGAAGGCTCTGGTCAATCTTGCTAGGGTCGCACAATGGGTCATAATTCCTGGCCTGTCAATCTGGGCACTAGGCAAGTTCTCGCTTGACGGCGAGACTGGCACAAGTTGGGTCGAGCGAACATTCAACCTAAAGAAAGAGCTGCATCACGAAAACACTCCGACCTGGAATTGGTTGTTTGGTCAGGGAGGCGTCGCGGAAACTGTTGCCATTGGAAGCTGGGACAAGGTCTTGCGCTGGTCTTCCCCTGTCTTTCAACTGCTCGAAGGCTTCTGCAGTCTGCTCGTCATACAAGCGACCGGCCAACTGACCAAATGGCTGGTCAATCGAAGCGAAAGAAGTGATGCTTGGATGCTTACTCTCATTGTGTCTGCCGCAGCAACCACGTCGAGCTCCGTCTACTTCTTATGGAGGGTCTTACAATTCCCCGACGTCGACCACCTAGATTCGACCTTGATTGGCATTGCAATTGCTTCCGCCATCTTCCTTTGCGCCTATGGTGTAGTGTCTGGACGAGGAACAGCTGTCGAGTCTTCTCTCCTGTTCGCTTACATCGTCCTTTGCATCTACCAGATTTTCACCGACTACAAGCCAAATGATCCGGAGCAGGCCACCGCCCCACCAGCCCCAGATTTCCCACCATTCCCACCTATAATCATGTCGTCCTATTCGGCGATCATGCACGCATTGTCAGCTCTGCCGGGCGGCATAGTCGACACCTTGCAATTCACTGCTGCGGCGTTCAAAGCGGTGACGCCCTCGGTATTGGTGTCCCTCGGCTATCGACTGTTCGTCTTCTACGCTTCGACGAGAATCATTCCAGCTATCAATGAATCGGGGGCGCGTGGCCTGAGCATCGAACCGACCTTAGAAGACACCCATGCTGGCAATCAATTCCTCGCTTTCTTGTCCTGGTTTTCCCCTAGCATTCTGATCGCAGTCTATACTAGCCTGCTGATGCAGCACTTTGCAACAACAATGGGCGGCTATGCCCCTGGCCTCACCGAGACAATTTCATCCTGGTGGAGCGGTAATGGCCAACCAGCCATGGACGGCAATGTTTGGAAATGGATCAATCTTGTTGGTACCATGGCGCTATACGCAGTAGAGCTATGGCTGGGAGAGGACTCGGATGATATTGGAGGAGCGCACTGGAAGGTCGATTGAGACAAGAATTTTACACTTGCAGCCCGCTTGGAAAATGCTACGAAAGGGGCTGTGACCAAGATGTGGGATGTCAAAGATTTCTCATCTGACTAAGAGGCTCAGCCTACGCAGAACGATTGAGCATGGTGCCACTACTGGCCACGAATTCATATCGGCCACTATGGTGGCAACACACCTGCAATAATACCACGATGAGGCATCGTACATAGCCTGGGGCATCGGCGAAATTAGAGTACGACCAATGGAGCGAGACGGTCTATCCTGTGGAACGAAGGTTCTGACAACTAAGTGGGACGTTGGCGTTAGGTCACGATATAGTCTCGATACTCTGCCCTCAAAGAAACGGGCAGACTCGAAGTAAGCGCAAGGCTGAGGCGCAAATTGCATAGGGATGCCCAAAGACTCCCTTGGACGGATGACGATACGGCTGAAGAGACGGCCGAAGACGCGCTCGAAGACAGCTTCAGTACATGGAAGTGTGGCCAATCTCTTCCCGAGGATATGCAGAGGGCCACGGGCAGTGGATAGTCCACCAGACAGACCTTAACAGCCATTAATATTCCAACCAAAAGGCAGAAAAAATCAAAAAAGTTCCAAGACATCATTCTTGCTATATCAAGCAGGACAACTGGTTGCTATCGAGCACTCGTTGAGATTTGAAACTCTATGCAACACTTTCATTGCGAATAGTAGAAGCAAAGTACAGACCGCGGCTGATGAATCTTAGCACCAACTCCTCACGCCCAATGTTGATGTGTCTGCTCTTGGGATGCGACATAACTCTGTTGGTGTAGCATCTTGAGCAGCGCGTTCGACAGCAGATGAGCGCGATATTCGATTTGCTGCTCCCCTTGTAGCATGCACTAACCTTTTGATCACAATATACCAGTTACGGAAGCGGGCCCCTATAGTGAAAAGGAAAACAATCGTTCTCTGTGTTGGTTCCTGGTTCTCTCCGACAAATAGCATCTCATCCCCACAGGCTCTTTTCGTTTCGTAGATCGGGCGTCGTTGCATCGTACATTCGCGGGTGGTCTTCTCGTTGGTCAACCAGGCGAGCTCTATCTTCGTATAGGGATACCTTCAGTACTGGGTGGTGGACTGATACCCTGAGTGTTCTTGTTGTCACCGTCCTCCATATCCCGCTCGGTCTCCTGATCATCTATACTTGCACTCCTATTCAGATAGCTCTCTTTCTGTGGGCTTCGACTGTTCTGAATGTTGAGGGTGCTTGGGGGGTTCATGCTTCCGCCTGGAATGCCATTGATGCTCCCACGGTGCATACCAGCTGGGCTCGGGCCAGAAAGGGTCGGACCTGAGCCCTCGCCGGAGCCCGGTGCGCCAAAGTTGTTGTTCATGCTTGATGTCTGGGTGTTAAGGGTAGGGCTATGGCTTGGTGGGCTTGTGCTTGAGCCGGGAATTGAATCGCTACGGGAGATGGTGTGGGTGAGAGGAGAGGCGTGGGGAATATTTTCTGCGTTGGGATGCTCCGTTCCGATCGAGGTCACGCCCGTGTCACCGGCTTTGCCAGCTTTGGAGAGGGCGTAGTCGCCTGAATCAAAGTACTTGCGCTCCTAGGAAGCTGTTAGTGGCAACAGGTGAGGGTTCACACGAGTGTGTGCTTACCTTGAGCTTGTTCTGAAGGAGGTCTTTCTTGTTTGGCAGCTTGCCATACATGCGAAAGAGACGTTGCTCGTCTGAAGAGAGACTCTGGAGGACGTCAGTGGGGGTGTTTGGGGCGCAGCATGTCAAGGTGCATACGCTGATATCGACCTTGTTCTTCTGGTGAGGGTTCATCTTGCCGACGGGTTTGAATCGTATCCCTTACAGCTGCTCTTACTATCACGAGCTTCTAAACTTATCAACTGGTTGTTTGGAGTTGCAATGTGCTGCTTCGAGGATGGAAACAATAGTAGCGATCGAGGTGGATTATGCTCAGTGTCTCCGAGGTTCTGCACCTATCGATACAACAACAATCGCTCCTCAATAGATATTGATGCCTCGCGATGCCGTCACTGCAGTGATATAGTCTGGTGGTCCTGCGTCAAGGTATGGTGTGTGACAGACTTCGTGTTGGAGTCGGATAACAGAGGGGCAGTAACTGCCAATTGCCAACTGCACTCGGCGATCGCTGACGGATATACCTTGCAAGAACCAACGGTTGTCAACCAAGGGTCCGCTACTTACACTCAAAGTATTGGTCACCTATGCGTTCGCTTAGCTACCAAGCAGAGTTCAAGTAGACGTTCAAGTCAAACGAGGCGTGATTCTGAGTAAGGGTTGTGATGAGAAGTGCTACGAGGTGTGAGGTGAGAGGTGGGGAGCACCTGGTGGTCGGTGCGTAACTTTTCACGGAGGGAAGGGGCAGAAGGGAAAGGCGAAGATGAAAGAGCAACGGCAGCCATGCTTTGTTTGGCCTCGTTTCTTCCTTCTGCCGCACCAGTTCGGGCACTGGTTCAAGCATCTGGTGTCTGGGGAAGCAGAACGCTCATGTCCATTGGTCTACGTGACACGTCAAGAAAAGGTTAGCTTCCTCTGCCCGGTTTAGCTTTTGAAACACTAGTCACTTATCACAAATATTTTTGTGCCATCATACACAACAATCGCATCGTCATTTGCTCAGCTGACCTTGTCCAACCCAGCGTGCCTGAAAGATCGCCAGAAGATCGCAGCACTATCCAGAGCAACCATGCTGACCTTCGTAGTCGAACACCTGGATCCCGAGCTTGGCCCCTGGTCAGCCTTGGAGTACACAACCATTGCACGAGAATCATCGGAAGCCGGCTGTGACTTTATCCTTTCTTCCGTGCCTGCTAGTCTGCTACAAAGCAAGGAACTCAAGGACGTCGGTGCAAATGCTCGAAGTGATGCTGTAGAGGTCTACTTCGCCGACAAAAAGGACAGAATATGCCTATTGGATCCTGCAGCGAAGCAGGAACTCCAACCTTCTGACACACAGCACTTCGATGTCGTGTTATTCGGCGGCATCCTTGGCGACGATCCTCCGCGAGACAGAACAAGTGAATTGCGCAAAAAAGGGTTTGCCGGCCGCCGACTTGGACCAGTCCAAATGACAACCGACACCGCTGTCAGAGTGACGCGCAAAGTCATGGTAGAAGGCAAGAAACTCGAAGAGATACCTTATGTCGATTTCCCGGAATTGAAACTCGACGAACACGAGAGCACAGAAATGCCATTCCGCTATGTCACAGACAAGGAAGGAAACCCGATAATGCCCGAAGGAATGATAGATCTCATCAAGGCCGATGCAGACAAAGGCTTCGACTCGCTTGACTTTGCAGATGAAAATGATGGAATGGACAACCTCGCACTCAACGACGCCAGATGAGGACGAGCTGTTTTCGAAAACAAGAATATCCTCTTCACTCGGTCTACAACCAATGGTTCGAGTTTCGAGGTGAACCATCCGGCTCAGCCAACCACAAAAGGTTCCTAAGGAAGCTGCAACGGCAGTGAGTGCAGACAGGACAACAGATGTATGATAGACATGGGCATTGTGGTAGGTCAGCATAACTGATTGAAACGGCTGTGTTTGTTGTGGAAAGAAAGAGCAGTGTTCTCCTGTTATGTGCTTGTTGTGAAGTCATTGCGAAAGAGTCTTTGCATCACCTGTTACGACATTCTCCATTCAAGCAACGCTCCGACTGGAGGTTACCGTTTGCGTTTCGCCTGATGAAAGTTGGACCTTTACGGTTGCTTGTCGATTTGGTCCGGCCGACCATCAGAGCTGGTGGTGTCTGCTCGCTAAACGGAGGATTGTGGTAAGTGTAGCTGATACTAGCCGGCTCAGCTTGACCGAGACTGCTTGATGGTGGTGATACATACTCGAAACCAGAGCTTGTCGGTGTGTTCCAAGTTGACCTTCGGGATGCCGATGCGCTGATGCAGTCGGGGCGCTGGTGCCAGAGCCTCTGAAACGATGGCTCCTTGACCAGAGGTGCCCACTTCGGTTGCGATAATGGTTGCTCCCACTTCAACTGCGAGGCGAGTCTTGCTCCTTGTTCTTCGGCCTTCGTTTTCTGCTCCTCCTTGTATCTCTGCGCCGTTTGTGCGATCCTCGCTTTCATGGCTGGCTGCTCCTCTGCGGTTGTGCAAGTCGTGGACAGTGTCCTACTCGAGCTCGCTGAACACAGACTATCTGCATAACCACAGCCGACATCCGCAGAGTAGCGAGGCCCCGGTCTAAGTCGGATGTATGACCTAGGAGCTGGGTCGCTCTCGACTTGACGGCCCGCGTGGAATCTTGAGAAGCCCTGCTCTTCCGCCAGTCGCTCGAAGTCATCTAGAAAGTGCAACGAACGAGATCGAGCAGTTCTGTGTCCTTGGCTACCACTTGATCGGTACATATTGGTAGAGTTGCGTTGCTACTCTAGACTTCCTTCAGTTCAGCCAATAACGTATCCTTCGATCACTTATGTGCATCTGACTTATTATGTTCCCATGAGACGCTGCACAAAGCCAAGTCTTGCGTTCTTGTCAACAGACAAGAGCTTTTGTTAGTCTGGGACAATAGGTTTGTCAGACGCCCCAGAAGCCATTGACTTTCTTGCTACACATTCAGTCATGGTCTCAGATAGATTATCAGGTTCATGGAGCCGCCGGTCCTGCCACAGCCTGAATCTTTGTTCACCAATGAACCATGAGATCTCATGTCTCTCACTGTACCATACTTGTGCTCAAATACAGCCACTTATACTTTCCCTTTCATGAGACAGCCAGACCGACGATGAACAGGCGCTACCCCATTCTGGTATGGCGTAGTACCGCGCAATCGACGCTGATCCATCACTGTGGAGGGCTACCCCAGAGCCCATTTCCGGCGGGAAGCTCAAGCTGGCCGCCCCCAGTCCGTTTATTCGCGTAGGTTGGGCATACAGAAACGGTCATCTCGAGTTTCTGGCCGGACACCCCGTCGATTCGACGTCCTTGCTTTATTAATGCAACCTTCTAACTCACATTTCTCGGTCTTGTCAACCGTAAAGATCTTGAATCAAGATGATAAATTGACCAAAAATGCCAAAGCTGGAACTGGACGTTGATGATAGACCTGCACCACAGCCTTCCAGCGTCCTAGATTGGGATAACAAAGACGATGCAGACAATCCTCGAAATTTCAGTTTGAGGAGACGAATTATCTCAACCGCTACTGTCACATTTCTAGCCTTCGTCAGCACGCTCGGTGGCTCCATCTATGCTCCGGCGCATGATGAGGTCTCGAGATCGTTCAACGTTTCTGATGAAATAGCCATCTTGCCGCTGTCTTTGTACAATGCGGGCCTTGCCTTCGGTCCGCTAATCGGCGCACCGCTATGCGAGACTCTTGGGCGGAAAGTGGTGTTCTTGGTTACTACACCACTATTTGCTCTGTTCATACTCGGTTCCGGCCTTTCACAAAGTACAGCCTCCTTGATCACCTGCCGATTCTTTGCCGGAGTATTCGCCTCGCCTGCTATCAGCAATGCTTCGGCGACCATTGTCGATTACACGGCAGGCAGGTATCGGGCGGTCTCGCTAGCATTCTATTACTCAATCCCTTTCTTCGGAGCCGTGGTTGGACCGCTTATTGGAGGCTTCCTGGTTGAACTGAAAGGCTGGCGCTGGACACAATGGACGACGCTCATGTTTTGTGTCGCTTTCTACATCCCCATCGTCTTTACGAAAGAGTCTTACAAGAGGACGATACTGCAGCGACGTGCAAAGAAACGTGGAGTCGCTTACCCTACCACCAAGCGCACACTTACCCAATCGGTCCGATATTTTGCTATGACTTTGTTCCTACGGCCTCTCCACATGATCGCAACTGAGCCAATTGTAACTCTGGTCTGCATGTACAATGGCTTCATGTTCGGATTGCTCTACACCATGGTTGTAGCATCACCGTGGGTATACCAACACTACTACGGCTTCGGCCTCACGGGTCAATCGCTCTCATTCCTCGGACTGATTGCTGGCACTGTTCTTGCTCCTTTCCCGCTGATCCTAATAGATCTCTACATCTACCAACCGCGTCTTAAACGATGGAAAGCAACTCAGCCCCTTTCAAACCAAGACACCCCTGACGAACCACGGTTCCCGCCGGAGAACCGCCTTTTCCCAGCCATGATTGGATCCTTTCTCCTACCACTAAGCTTGCTTGGCTTTGCCTGGACCGCTCGACCTTCGATCCATTACATCGTTCCGATCATTTTCCAGTGCTTCTCTCTCCTCTTCTCCCTTATCATATACGCATCAGCAAACCTTTTCATGCTCGACTCGTATGGACCCCTCTATGGCGCCTCGGCTGCCGGCGCTGCGATGCTCAGCAGATATACTTTGAGTTGCTGTTTCCCTTTGTTCGCCCTTCAAATGTTCAGAGGTCTCGGCGTGGGATGGGCAACGACGATTCTGGCTTGTTGCACTGCGGCGCTGGCACCTATACCGTGGTGTTTCTGGAAGTGGGGCGAGGGGCTTAGAGGCAGGATGAAATATGAAAGCAGTGCATAGCTAAGGACAAGGATTCAGGGCATACAATGATTGGGTCTTCCTCGCACAGGTAATGAGCAATCTGCACGACGACATTACCGTCTCATAGGCCACAGTCACCCAGTGTCGTTCTTCCTCATAGTCGAGGTGGACCCTTTGTTAAGAAGCAATCTGTACGCGACTCTTCCCGTAGATTGCTGATACTGTTGCTCTTGGCTCCGATCGTTTGCAGGAGTGTCCCTCGTGGCTTCGTGATGTTGTCGACTTGGTGTGTCTGTCCGGAAGGGGAAGTGAATGCATCAAGCTTCGTCAGCATGACCTTCCGTGGAGTCCGCTTGCTGCAAGGCGGGCTAACTTAACTTAGGCTAAACAATCTGTTGACGCGTCACAAAATTGACTTTCCGCAGGACTAAATTTGGGGGCGGCATTTACTGGTGTTTAGTAGGTCTCGACCAGTTCCTTCCTTGTGCACTTTGTCGGAGCAGGAGGCTGCATCGGCATGGTGGTGCATATGCATTGCAGGTACTGGGTGCCTACACGATTCAGCTTGTCTCTTTGCTGCCGCCCCTGGTTGCGAGCTAACACCATGAAGCCATGTCCTAATATTGCCCTCCCGGTTCCACCCCGAGTAATCGTCTCTGCGGCTACCCGCCCGGAAGCCCCTCCTGCCTGATCCGTTGAACACAGCCTGAGACCGCCGACACGTCCAGTGACCCCCCTAAGCACCTGCTACTGACCACAAGCCTCCTGATTTGGTGCCATCTCCAACCCAAAGCAGCATGGCCGAGACCGAACAGCCTATGACTCTAAAGGAGCGCATGGCTTTGTTGAACGCTGCCCATGTGGGACGAATCCCAGGCGAGCCACCGCTCACAGCGCGACCAAAGCCTCAAATTCCGAACAAGCGACCTGCGGTGAAGCAGCAGAAAACGTTCAATGTCCCCAGCGAGAACACCATCAGCACAACTGCGCAATTGCCCATAGCAAATCTACCCAATGGGCCACCGCCCTTACCAACCCGAAAACAGCCTCCACCACTACCCGCCAGAAAAAGCTCACAGGAAACTGAGAGACAGTATAGCGTGTCTTCTACTGTGTCCAGCAGTTGCAATGCACCTCGAGTCACTGCTTCGAGAACAAAATCCGAAGAAGACAGACCAAGAGTACGAGCTCCAGTATGGGGAGAAGGCGAAGAAGTGCCAGCCCTACCTTCTAGAACAGAAGCGAAGCCTCGGACAAAGTCGTTTGCTGCCGGACCGACAGTTGTCAACAAGACGCCCCCCATGTCCAGTATGACTAGCAATGGGGCCAATGCCTCTAATACTTCCCAGCAAACAAGACCCCCACCACTTCCGTCACGGAAGAGCACAGACGGCTCCCAAAATTCCATCCCAAGGAAGGTTCCGCCAATGCCATCTACCGAAGCACTGGAGCGGGCAAGGAAGGCCTCTTTCGCTTCGTGTACTGAGGTTAATAAGCAGTCTGCTTCCATTCCACCTACACCCACCAGGAGACCGTCGGCTCAGGCAGCGACCGAGCATGCTAAACAGTCTTTGGAATCAGTACATATCGCTCAGCCTCCACCTCCTGTGCCAAAGGCATCCAGGCCGGATCTGTCAGCCATACTGTCAACTAAACCCAAGCTCAACGGTCATTCTCCTTCGTCCCCTACCCCGGCGTCTTCAGTCTGCATGGTGTGCCGTGACTTCTCCGCTCCAGATAACCATGCCAGGCTCTTCCCGAGACAACAGGTGACGTCGCTTCAGCTCCTTGCTCAGCAGCTCACAGCGCCCTTCCCGTCATTGACAGATAAAGCCCGAGCAATATGCACCTGGCTGCACCACAATATTGACTATAATGTGCAAGACTTCTTTGGCGGCAACATCAAGGGCTCTACGCCTCAATCTACTCTCAGTACAGGCTTGGCTGTGTGCGAAGGCTACGCGGCCCTGTTTACGAATCTAGCAACTTATGCTGGGCTCGAATCTATTGTAATCACCGGACACGGTAAAGGTTATGGTTTTAGACCTCTCGCCCCTGGTTCGCCTCTTCCACCCTTTGACGGCAACCACGCATGGAATGCTGTGAAGCTTGACAATAATGAATGGCGGCTAGTGGATCCGTGTTGGTATTCTGGTTTGTTCTCTCGTAAGCTCATGCCAGACTGGCAAGTTACTAATCTTGTTCGCAGGTCATGTAAGCGGTGCAGGCATGCCTTACACACGGAAACTGGCACCAGAGAAGTTTACTCAATCGTCCGAAGAGTTTGGGCTAGACCATTTCCCAAATAACAAAGACATGTTCTTCTTGCCCGGCGGCCGCACCCTGTCGTGGGAAGAGTACATACAGATAAACCCAAGCACATGGCCTTACCAGTTCGAAAGGCCGACATATTTCAACAATGCCAAGGATGATTACAGTATTGGAAAACAGACCATCATGCCTCCAGATCGCAAGATTAGCGTCCGTCAGCAAGGCACCATCCGCTTCCAGTTTGGCTTGTTCTGCCCGCACTGGACTCTAGAAAACCACACGAGGAAAGGGCCAGCTCCTGTCTTCATCCTTGCCGCTGGTGGCGTCGACGGCAGAAATAAACACTATATTCCTCTGGAGCATTTTCGCCCGAATCCAGCGGGAAGTGGCGGCGATATGTGGTATACTGACGTCCCAGCTCGAGAGCTTGGCGCGCCGGGCGAGACACTCACGCTCTTCGCCGTGACAAGTTTCGGCAATAAGCAGGATGCTCGAGGGTTGACCGTTCAAGAGTTCAAGAACGGCGTGGGCAGAACAGGAATGGGATTTGTGGGCGTTGCGGCCTGGGAGCTGATGTGAGCGTACGGCTATAATGTAGGTATACAGACAACGATGGCGTGCCGCTTCGTTCCGACCTTACTGGAAAGGCTAGAATTCTACAGTCAAACAAGCAGTAACCGCTAGTATTGTTCCACGAGTGTCTCTTCCTCAAACAGGCTTTGGGAACAGCAATCACTGAAAGTGTCGCGACTAAACCACCAGTAGCGTTCACGATGGCACAGGGACAGACGAGCTGGAACACATGAAACTATTCCGAGAACGCATTGCGAATGTCTATTCGTGTATATCTAGGGCCCGCTAGTCCCTCAACCACGCCCCCTTAACGAGAATGCACGACTGTGCCGGAACCGCGCTCGGATTTACTGTTGTAGCTTATTACACGTACGTCCCTATCTGGTCTTCCGGACGCAGGACGTTAGTGGCAGCTTGGTCGAGTGTGGCCTGTAGCCGTTCTGAGAGGGGAAAGGGCCGCGGATCTCTCTCGGTGATGAACTGCCGACAATGACTAGTTGTTTGGACGTTGATGGCAATGTGGCTTCCATTGATGCTTTTTTGTGCACGTACAGACGGCTCGAAGCTGCGACAGAGCGTGACTGTGTTGCGTAGCGTCGAGCGCTGGGGGAGCTGGTCCGGGCGTTGGTGTCTATTGGAGCTTCGACAAGGACGATGCTGTAGTGCAATAGTGTGCGGCCGGTTGACGGCATGGCTTGGTAGGAAGCTCGGTAGGGATACAGAGCGTCGTGGGCGTGTGCAGAGGCGTTGCAACTAAATGCGGCATTACTGCTGCTGCTAAGAACATTCTCACTATGCTCAGACGGTGCTCGAGAGGATGTGCGTTTGTGGTTTGACTTGGACGCGGCGGGTGTTGTTGCTCTGCTGCTCAATCCCCTGGCACTATCTCGTCTTGACATTGGACGCCATTCTGTGGCGGAAAGATCAATCACATCAAAGACGAGGGGCACTATCAAGCGTGGCAGCTGGGGGAGAGCCGAATGAAGGTGCCCTTCCATTTGCAGCGCTTTCTGCAGCGGTGGATAGCATGGTGCGCTGCTACTACAGTCGTTGTGTGTGAACTGTGCGAGAACAGCAGGTTGACTTTTGGTGAGGTCAGCCTTTCTGCTTCCCAACCGTCATCAAAGCCTGGCCTCCTATGTTGCCCTCGAGCGACTTGAGCTCCCTACACCCTTCAATCTCGTCGACGGTCTTTTGTATAGCCTGAACGACACTGTTTGCCTCCTCTGGGGTAGCCTTTCTCTGCCTCTTCTTCGCCGCAAGCAATATCTCGACTTTCTTGCCTTTCTCCACGAACTGGCGCAGCTGCTTCATCTTCATGTCCAGGTCATTTCCGCTAATAGCCCAGTTCAACTCGATCTGCTTGGGCTTGCTGTCGCGCTTGACCTTTTCGACGGTGGCGGCCTGTAGTTGTTTCTGCTTTAAGCGGTCGAGTAGGATGTCTTTGGTGGTAATCTCCACAATGGCTGGCTGGCCCGGTAGTGTCGCAAGTGCGCGAATAACCTCGGTGTCGCGGTTGATGGTGCGAAGCAGGGAGAACATGGATTGAGGTTCGAGGAGTTTGCCGGTGGCAGAGTCTTTGAGCTGGACCTGGCGGGCTGGGATGTCTTCGTCCAGGATGAACTCTTTCTGGATGGCGTCCTTGCCAACTTTGATGCGGGCTCTTTTTTGACTAGCTGAGGCATTGTCTTCTGCACGACAGATTGCACTGGTTGTGTATGTACATTGTTGATGTGATCTGAGGCCGCTATGCAACGCAGTGCTTAGCTTCGGTCGTGAGAGGCGAGGTATCTGCTGGACGTGCACTAGAGGCTTTGGCTGGTGTGGACGGCCTCTGAGACACGAAGCAAGATATCGCAATGCTGACGAGGAGGGAGCTGGGGGCGACATGGTCACTGCGGTGTAGATGGTGTAGCCCTAGAAGATCGCGTGAAGGCAGCGCATCCTGTAAATGCACGAGCTTGTGAGGTGGTGTAAGATACTGGGGAAGCGCAAGCCCTGGCGAAGTTAAATTTCTGGCCGATGGCATACCAAAATCTCCTATTGCGTGTGCACGGGCGCCCTCACGAACTCTGATTTCCATGCTTCCTTCAACATGTCCTCTGGTGTGAATTCTGACCGATCTGGCATCTGGTCTTACGTTCCTTTTGGCTCCTCTCCTCGACGACGATCAGCTGGCTCGAGTCTTCCCCGACCACAGATGGGCAGAGACAGGGACAACACACCCTGGGACCCCTTCGAGAAGTCAGACCGGCAAGCCGCAGAACCCACCCTCATGGACAGAGCACAGAACGCCATCATGTCGCAGAACCGCCAAGGCAAGGCCCTGAGGATGGGCGGGGTGGCCGCCATCATCCTCTTCCTCTATTTCTTCGTCTTCTCCAGCACCACCACCACGAGTATTGGCAGCATCGCAGGAGGCAAGAATGTTTACTCCCCGGCGGATTCGCCTACCACCAAATGCACACGACCTCACGATCCAACGAAACCACTCGTGCAGTACGCCATCATGATTGACGCAGGAAGCACGGGCTCGAGGATACACGTCTACAAGTTCAACAACTGCGGCCCCACGCCAGAGCTGGAGAACGAAGAGTTCAAGATGACAGAGAAGCGAGAGGGCGGCTCAGGTCTTTCCTCCTACAAGACAGATGCTGAGGGTGCCGCCATGTCCCTAGACCCGCTTCTGAAGGTCGCCATGGACTCTGTCCCAGACGAGTACAAATCATGTTCGCCCATCGCTGTCAAAGCAACAGCTGGACTACGCCTGCTGGGTGACAAGGACAGCACAAACATCCTCGACGCCGTCCGGCGCCGCATAGAAACAGCCTATCCCTTCCCCCTCGTATCGGCAGAGAAGGGCGGGGTGGAGATCATGCCGGGTGAGATGGAAGGCGTCTACGCATGGATCACCACCAACTACCTCCTCGGCAAGATTGGTGGCCCAGACAAGTCCCCAACGGCAGCAATCTTCGACCTCGGCGGCGGAAGCACTCAGATCGTCTTCCAGCCTACCTTTCCAGAAAGCCCTGGCGGTGGCATCCCCCCCGTCTCTCAGATGGAAGAAGGCGACCACAAATACAGCCTCGATTTCGGCGGCCGCTCCTTTGAACTCTACCAGCATTCCCACCTCGGCTACGGCCTGATGTCCGCCCGCACTGCGCTTCACACTCTTGTCGTGGAGAACGCCGCCGACCAGAACCCATCCTCCCTCTCTTTTCTAGACGAGCCGATTCCCAACCCCTGCATCGCCCCGAACACCTCTCGCCGCGTCGACCTCACCTTCCCTTCCACTCACCCCCTCAAGGGCGACCACACTGTAACAATGTACGGTCCGGCCGACGCCCTGCCCGCTCAATGCCGCGCCCTAACCGAACAAATCCTCCACAAAGACGCAAAATGCGATCTGGCCCCTTGCTCCTTCAACGGCGTCCACCAACCCCCTCTAGCCAAGACATTCGCCCGCGAAGACGTCTACATCTTTTCTTACTTCTACGACCGCACCAAAGAGCTCGGCATGCCCGACAGCTTCACCATCCGCGAACTCCACGACCTGACGCATAAGGTGTGCTCGGGAAGTGCGACGTGGGAGTCCACCTTTGACAAGGCTGCGGTCAAAGAATTGGAGGATCGACCGGAGTGGTGTCTCGATCTGAATTTCATGTTGGCGCTGCTGCATACCGGGTATGAGCTGCCCATCGACCGGGAGGTGAAGATTGCGAAGAAGATCGCCAACAATGAGCTGGGTTGGTGTCTTGGTGCGTCGTTGCCCTTGCTGGAGGCTAACAGTGGGTGGTCGTGTAAATTGAAGGAAATTTCGTAGTGGTGGTCAGATTACAGATGCTGCGGTGGGATTCAGTGTAGAGATTGCATGTTAGCGGCATAGGTTCGTTGAGTATTGGCGTTTGTGGTGGCAGTCAGCCAAGCCGTCCTTGCGGAACACGAACATGAAGCATGAATGATGTCGTGGCATGTGTAAATTACATTGCGCTGCATTGCTTCGCAATCATCCCCAGCCTCATACTCTATCCCACTTCCTCAACCGCACGTTTCTTGCCTCCACGTCTCGACTTACGACCACCGCCATCAGCCACAGACGTCAGGTTCTGGAGGACATCAGTCCCACGACCCCTTCCCTCTTCCTGCCCCTCGTCTTCTCCATCATCTGAGAGATCACCCTCCTTTTGCCCCCTAGGTAACTTTACCTCACCACCATCCACCCCATCCGGGTCCTCACTCAACACGCCCAACGCCAGATCAAGCTCGATGTACTGCTTACCCTCGTCGTCGTCTCCATACCCTGAATCCGATGACCCTTCCTCTATGTTCTCGTCTGCTGCTGTGTCCGGCTTGGCTCTTTGCTCCGCCAGTTGGGAGAAGAACGATGTGAGGCGGTTATGAATGTCTGTGCTGGCCGGGGTCGGCTTGGTGCTGTCGTGGGGTGTAGTTGACGCCGGGTCTGTGTTCAGGTCGTCTTCCGAGGAAGAACCCGACGAGGACGTGTCCTCCACGTCATTGGCATCAACACCGTCTGTTTCCTTCAATGTGGTTCGTGACGGGCCTTCCAGGTCTGAGCCTGAGCCTGAGCCAGATGAGCTAGCCTCGTTGTCATCGGCTGGCTGCCGCGCTGTGTTGATTCTACGACGTTTGGAGCCGTGACGCCCCACCAACGTGTCTGCTTGAGGCTGAGACATCACTCGACTTCCGTCTGACTACTGCAGAACCGGGACCTGGCACGATCGTAAAACACTGAGATCGGTCTAGGGGATCCTTGCGGCTGTATCGGCAATCGGTCTGGGCCGCACTTTCGTCGATGCGGTTGATCGATTGGTGTAGATGTACTTAACTCTCTCTGCAATACTGTGTCGCGCGGATACGCGGCAAAGACAGGTGAACTTTTTTCGCGTTCGATATGTGAATTCCGTATCTGAGGCTGTTGGCTACCAAGCAGCATTGACAACCTTAGTCTCGTTCTGCGTGGAGACGTCAGCTGCAGAGCCTCAGCCTTTTCTCCCAGGAAAATCTGACTGTGACGGTACCATCCTTTTCGTCCCAAACAGCTCCACAGGATATGCACCACGGCCCAGTGCGAACGAAGCTTTTCTCCAGCTGCACGTTCCCGAAGCCACCAAAAGCCCCGTCGCCACTTAGCGCGTGCATCTGCGGTGCTGAAACGAGTTTCACCACCGGAACGTCAGTGAGCAAGCGCCAACGACAGCCAATCGGCCGGCTTGTCTCGTTGACCTGCCTCTCTCTCGCTTTGGAGACATCCCAATCACTCCGGAACAGTTCCTCGTCACGCTTCACAGTGGACTGTCCTGGTCTTATGATGCTTCGACCATGCACGGACGTTTGGCCCTGGCGAAACAGGGACTCGCTGTGATCTCCTTGGTACCAGATGCGGGATCATGCTTGATGGGATGTGGAGATGCGTTTCAGTCTGCACTACATGTTTGCTGGTAGGTGTGTGTCGGGACGTCAGAGCACTTGTATTTCACGTCAACAGACACTCTCCCCGTTGTTGATATCTAGGTTTCCAACGCACTCACCGTCACATCGCTACTTGTCAACTCATCAGGCCGCCCACCCCATGAACACCTCCAACAACCCACACCACACCAACCCAGCCCAATACCCTTCAATGGCCGCAGTAATAGCATCCCCCGCCCCATCCCTCACCCTGACCACGGCCTCCAACACGCAATCCAGACCGCAACCCCCAACCCGCACCCGCTCCTCTTCCCTCCTCCACAAGAACGTGCTCCAGCGCATGCGGCCGCTCCCCTTCCAATACGTCTTCAGCCTCTGGCACACCAAGCCGGGCTCGAGCAGCACGCCGACGCTGCTCGCCCCGGCCGTGCCCGACATCGCCGCCTTCTACAAGATCTACAACAACTTCCCCTGGGACAACCTCGCGCTCCAAGCCGGCGTGCACTTCTTCCGCACGGGCGTGCGGCCACTGTGGGAGGACGCCGAGAACGGCGACGGCGGATGCTGGGTCGTCAAGGTGCGCAAGGAAGGCGGGCGCGCGCTGCGCACGTGGGAGGAGTTGTGTCTGATGGTGTGCGGGGGGGAGTTGCAGGCCGTCGTTGCGAAGGGTACGTCTTTTCCCCTTCTCTTTCTTTCTCCCTCCCTCCCCCTCCAAAAACAGCACCTCCAGCGATCTATGCTGCGTGTGTGTGTGATGCAGCAGCAGTAGCAGTAGTAGTAGTAGTGATAACAAAGTACTTTGGGAAAAAAAAAACTAACGAGCGCCGCTCCACTGCAGAGAGAGACCACATCCTAGGCATCTCGTACTCGCCGCGGCTGTACGTCGCGCACATCTCGATCTGGACGAAACACGGCCGCAATTGCGCGAGCATCGACGCGCTGCAGCGCACCGTCGTCGCGCGCTTGTCGCCCGAGTTGCGGCCCAAGTCCGACGCCGACTATTACTACAAGAAGCACTCTGACCACGACGGATGGGACGAGGCGGTGGCGCCGAGGAAGAAGGCTGGAAAGTAGGGAACAGACGGAGATGAAGAGGAAGCCCGCCGGTAGCATCATCCGTCGTTTCACATACATACATACAGTACGACCGACGCGGTGAGATGAGATACATGTATGTCACATCCGTAGCAGGGCGACCCGCGAGATACACATGTCTAGGTACAGATCAGTAGCTGGCTGACTTAAAACGGCGCGCCAACTGTTCCGTGTCCTTTGAACTTCCGGTCCACGCTCCGCTAAACACAATACGTTACATCTCGTCCATCCACTCATCCACACCAATCTATCTCCGCCACCTCATCTCGGCGGCGCAAACCTCATCCCCTCAGGACTCTTGTAGCTCTCCCTCCTCCCCGCCTTGCCCTCCCTCGCCTTGACCTCCTTCTCGTCCTGCGCAAGCACACAACAGCAACAACACACACTCTGCACACAGTCGCCCGCCACATTGCCCGCCATGCGATCCATCTCATACGCCTTGCGCACCCGCGTGTGCTGGATCGCAGTGAGCAGGATGTTCACGCCGCACAGCACAGACCACGCCAGACACGATCCGTTGACGGCGCTGTACCCGAGCATGTTGGTGGGGTCGCGCTTCTGGCTTTTCAACGCCAGTCGGTGCTGCGTGCGCCCGTAGACTATGCAGGGGCAGATGAGCGACGCGAGGCACGTTGTGGGGTCCGCGCACGAGCCGAGGCTGTGGTGCCATGTGCCGCCGCGGGGGGACTGGGTGCTGGGTCCGAACGTGGCGGATGTTGGAGCGAAGGACATGTCGGCGGCCGGTGGTGGGAAGGTCTGGAGATTGGTCGTGCGTGGTTGCGGGCCCGTCGTCGAGGTTGGAGATTCGGGGCTGAGAGGGTTGACGTCGGGTCCTAGGTGGAGCGGTTTCGGTCGTTGAAGTTGAGGCTGAGTTGTTTGGGTTGGCGGTTGCTCGGGCTTTTCTTCTGAGCACTGGTGTTCCGTGACAGGAGCTTGCTGTGGTCTATGTGTAGGTAAGGCATGGGATGACAATTGAAGGTGCGGAGCGCTGTGGTGTCCGGGGTATACTGCCTGCTCTTGCATGCTTGCTGGTATGTTGGGTGCGTGTTGATAAGCCGCTTGGGACGCCTCGTACGATGGCGTTGGTCCTTGATACGGCACCTGGTGGTTCTGCTGTTGTTGGTGTTCGTGATGTTGTTGTTCTTGCAGGTGTCTCGGCACATCCGGTCTGAATTGACTGGGCTGTAGCTGCTCGGGGGCAGTCGCCTGGGTCTGTGGCTGCCGCTGGAATTGACCGCTTCGTTGTGAAGGTAGGACTGACTCAGCAGGCAGTGTATCCTGTTGTGCCTGTTGCGAGGCACCGCCTAGATGCTCGGGAAGGGCAGGTAGTGGTGGTATACGCGATTGTCTTCGCTCGTGTTTCGCATTATTTCCTGCTTCCAGTTGTTGCTCTGTATCGCCAGATCCATGGGAGCCATCCTGCCACGAGAATCTATTTCCCGTGATCCAGGGCTGAGGCGGAGCCAGGCACCATTGTGGTTGCACGACTGGATGATGGCCTGAGGGAACAGAAGGATAATCGACTGGCCTATTCCTTGGCATGTTGTAATCCTTGACACAGGGTAGTACCAGATTTGTCAGTGACTGTTCGTGTCAGCTGGTTATGAACCTTCCCAGGTGAAGGCAAGATCAACCCTGTGATAGCTGACGCAGCAGCAGATAGGACGAATCAGCTGCTCAAGACGGTTTATGGCCAGACTGCTATATTAGTGCTGTTAGAATCCGCAAATTGTAGAGGCCTGAGATGCTAACAAAAATGTTGATACAGATCCGCAAGACCAGCTTGCTGTTGGAATCAAGAGAGCAGTCAATAGCAAAGACGAAACGCAAAGGTCAGTAGAGACATATCATTGTGAGAGGGCGACGGCCACCTCGAGGGGTCCTCGCAGCTCAATATTCATGATCATCTATTCAGGACGGGGTCGTTAGGCTCGCCGTGGTGCACGATGTGCAGTTGCTTGAGTGGAAGATGACTTGTGATTTGTTCAGCACGGTGCCTCGGGGTGTTTCTGGGCGCTTAAGCAAGTTCATGGGGCCGGGAAACCCCCAACTTGTCATCCAATCAAAGTACTCCCCTTGTCGCTGCCGCGTCTGGTCACGTCGAGACGTCGACCTTAGAACAGACGACATGGTGTCCTTCATCCTCGGATCACTTGCTTGAGGGGGCTGTATGGAAGGTCAGCAACTGCAGCAAGAGTACATAGCCTGAGTACATGCCCTGTCGAAAACCTAGATAGCCGAGCTCATCCTCCTACGGTGGAATCTTGGCTTTTACTCCCGCTCACGCTATGGATAGCAAGCGGGCCGTCCAGGTTTGCACCTCGTGAGATATTGGATACGGCCTGAATGTACATAGTCAAACGTTCACCCGCAATGTACGAGAAACATAGGAGTACTAAAGACGGGATCTGCTGGTCATCGAAGAAGTTAGAAACGTGCAAAACAGGCATCTGCTACATGGTTGTCAGACAGGGAAAGTTCAACGACCAAAAGGACAAGACGGCTACTGATTCTTGGGCAATAAGTATGTGTATTCGCCAGGCTCTCATTGCCCACCAGTCTAGTCGACAACCCATGTCTTGGCTAACAGTCATTTGTCTGCCTAAGAGCAAGGTGACTTCTCCGAACAGTCGATGCACAGAACTGACATTCACTGTCTTCTTGCTCATGTTTATCATATTAGTCCAGCCCTCTGTGGCTGGGTCGTGCGCCTCTGCTCAAGCCATCCAAGATCAAGATAACAGAGTATGGTAGTAATGGTTCATCTGTTAATTCCTTATGTTGTAATCCACTGCCATCGTTCCATCTCAGCCTGCTGGCGGTAACAGGTTTAACCTAGCCGCCCGTAAGCGCGTGATACCCTTGTCCTGTATCCCAGGGCGTTCGCAATGTTCAACCACAGCCCATATCCTCCTGAAAACCTCCTCTTGTACAACACCGACCCAACAAAAGTCTTCGAGGATATCTCGTCGGACACTCTCCCAGCCAATCACACCAGCTATTGTTCTTACCTGTCCCAGCTTCTGCACGGCAAGGGATGTGGATTCAGTCCATTCACCGTCCGCAAGAAGCACACTGACGGTAGCTCCCATAAAGCACATCCAAGCGTACAGCCTAGGTGCGACTCCCGGCATGGGCCCCTTGTTCTCAGCTTGCTCCAGCGCCTGCCATAATTGATGCTCAACCTGCCGTATCGCTGGCGTGATCGTGCCTTCACTCCTTAGCACAACATGATGGAGCAAAATTAAAGCCAGACAGACACATTCATCAACGGTGCCTGTGTTGTGATACACAGCGTTACACTTCGCAAGCTGATACGGCGTGATCATGCTGAGGTAGCTCAACCCGTTCATAGCCTGTTTTGGTGGTGTGTCATTGAGGTGCTCGTCAGCCCGCTGAAAGATACCCGCAACCTTGCAGACACTCTGTGCAGCCATCACTAGGGACGGGTCTATGGCTTTACTGCCACCTAGCATGTTGCAGAATCCCCTTCCCATTTTCGCTGGCGGACCAATGTCCAGCGGTGGCAGGGGCAACGTCCATACAGGCTCGGTATTGAAGAAGATAGCCTGCATCACATCGGCGTATGTGAGCATATCCGATACCAATCCGGCCAGTCCTAGATAGTGAAGTCCACCTCGAACAGCCACAAGACGTATCAGTCCTGAGACATGCTTCTGGGTCTCAAGACCATTTCCCTGCGCCATGTAGACAAGCAACAACAGCGTTGCGGCCAGCATAGCTTCATCAGTGCTCGCATCCTGCTCCGTCGGGCAAGCTCGGGTAAGCAGTTGTATCGCGAATGCTTGTTGTCGCTTTGCCATCTCGGAGATCTCTTTGTGAGCAATGGCACAAAGCGTGCCGGAATATGCTAGAACAGCATGTAGGAGAGGCGCATGTGCACGTGCAGCAGGAAGAACCCGGTCGATAAAGCTGGATGGGAAAAGATGGCTTTCTAGTGTATGGACGCGTGCATTCTTTGTGAGTGACCAAGGGTGAGACCAAAGGTTCAAGAGATGCTCGCGCTCTGGGTCGAGTGGTAGCTGCACTTGCACTGCATTAGAAGGGGTTAAATTTGCCGGGACGGGTAATGCAGTGCTCGAAGGGGGCGTCTTGGTCCCTCCAGATTCTACTCGTGGCTCCTCCCTGTGAATATTCTCCAGGACGTGCTTCGAAAAGGACCGGTGCGATGCTAGTTTGCATTCTAGCCTGCCACAGGCCAGGCAAGGCCCTGCCTCTGTGCTCTGCGACTGGAGAATAGTCTTCGGTAGAGGCAGTGTCTGATTCTCGCTCTGTGAAGCTCGGCTCGAGAGGCTTTGAGGCGCCATTACCCGAAAGGACAGATCGTAGTGATAGGCTTGCTGCGCGTTGTAAGGTTGCACGAGCATTGGTGGCGCGAGAGCCTGTGAATGGTCATGACTTCGGCCCAGACCTTGCAAAGGTAACGGCAGCTGTGAGGGGGAATCAAGCCTCCGATGCTGTCGCCGATATAGCGAAGGTCCTGACGAATTCTGAGGTGGTCGGACTTCAGTCACTTTAAGTCGTCGGTGTTGTCCCAGTAAAACATTGGCATGAGATCCAGACGATTGATCCGAGGTTGGCCAAGCTTGCACGGCGCTGGTGTTATCTTTGTGGTTCATAGGCCGTAATAGAATGTAGTCAATTTTCGAAAGTCACCATCCGTAAATTCCCACCCTAGACAACGGCATGGAGGCTGCCACGAGTTAAACTGGCCAACATTGGGTTGACGTCAAGCTCGGTTCCGAGAGCATAGAAAAAGGCATTAACATACATGAGGAACAAGGGAACGACTGACAGAACCCTTAGTCATGAAACACCTAGGCGCAACTTGGAAAGCCTCTCCTCCCGGAACGAAACATGTGGCGCAAGGAAGTCGTATTTCGCAACCTCGTCACGAGATGTAATGGAAGTTTATGCTCGCAGCTCAGGTGGGAAGACATCATAGACCAGGATACTGCCGAGGATGCAGAGTTTCATGAAGCTCAAACTTGGTAAGGAAGGTAAACACCAATTCCACAGTTTTCGACAAGGTCAACGCGAAAAGGACGCTTGTGGATCTGCCACACAAGGCGATCTTCTAGCAACGGTGTTGGAGACGGCGCCACTTGACGGCTGAGCCACAAGGATCGTTCTGGCCAGCCATAACCGCAAACGTTCTGAGAAATCAGCGCTGCTGCACAAGCTAGGTATGATCAACATGAACACGAAGCAAGAAAATATCAAGCGACAGGGCCTAAAATGGCGCCATGGCGCTATGCAACCTCGAAAGGGAAGGCACAATGTGTATTACTTCCTTATCACGTAAATTGGATATCCACTAACCTACCGGCTCCTGCCAGTTCAGGACAATATTCTCCGTCATTGGCCCACCAGACAACAGGTGCTTTGCTCTGAAGTGATGACCATGACATTAGATAATTGAAGAGACAACTAGTCATCCTACCATAGACCTTCTGTGCACCGGTGACAATGCTTCAGATGAGCAATCGTGATGTCCGCGATGGTCTCAAACAATCGCTAGCTAACAGGTGCGGTGTCGAAAACACCAGCACATCTTGAACATGCATCAGCACGCATGACCAAACACCCGAACAACGCTCCTACCGAATGGCGCACAACCCTGACCACCATCAACATTGACTGGAACGACAACCCATACCCCTAGAAACCAGCTTCAATCTTCCCATTGTGCAGATCGTGATGAACACTAACGCTTGGAAAACGCAACGCGGAAATCGTTCGGGATGAAGACAATATCCCAATCCGTTCTAGTATAACAATAAGGTGTCCATACGAGACATTTCGGCCTACTCCCGGGAGACATCTCGCCCAAACATTCGAGACTTGATCCAGTCCACCATGACCAGAATTCGATTTCGGGCTACACGCAAAGTTAGCAAGAGGTCAGGAACATTCCTGAACGTGGGGATAACTTACAGCTGAAGCACATGCTCAGATACGCGCTCTTCCAGAACAAATATGTCATAGTACCACCAGATGCGAAGTTGCCGCTGAACCAGCTGACGTCTGCGACAGCCTTCTCTGCTCCGATGTATGCGAGAGAGCCTTGGTGGGAGTATTGGAAAGGACCGACCTGTTTTGTTCTCCGGAGTTGTTTCTGTCGCTCGTTAATGAGGTCTAGGATCTGGTTCCGATCGTCCTTGGCTGTGGCTTGTTTCTCGGAAAGCTCCTGCAACTCAGTTTCGATGGCGTCGGTCTTGGCCATGGTGTTGAATAATCTCGCCAAGAAGGCACCTTCTTGGGCGGCGACTTGTGCAGTAGGCGCATAGTTGGCTATGGCGCAGTCACCGACAGCCCAAATGTTTTCAGTGCCTTTGACAACGAGGTATTCGTTGACTTTTAGACCTCGACGTTCGTCCTTCTGAGCAGGAATTTGGCCCATGAGGTCTTTCACTACCGGTCTGACAGCGTTACCAGTGGCCCAGACGAGCAGACCGTATGGGATGATCTCTGTCTTCTTCGTGCCATCAGGGAGCGTGACCACAGCTTCAATGGTCTTATCGGTCACGTTCTTAACCATGGTCTTTGTCCGGATGTCGATATGTTCCTCCTTGAAAGAGGATTCGGTGTAGTCGACCAGCTGCTTCGAGAACATGGGCAGGACGTTAGGGAGAGCCTCGACCAGAGTGACACGGAAGTTATCCTTGATCTGAGGCATCCACTTCAGCAAGTCCATCGAGAAGTAGTCCTGCAGTTCACCAGCGAATTCCACACCAGTTGGACCACCACCAACCACGACCATATGTAACAAACGCTTGACCTCGTCCTCGGACTGATCTTTGAACAGGGCGGTCTCCACACAATCCATAATCTTCTTACGGATCTTTTGGGCATCGCCGACCTCTTTCAGGAAGCAGGAGTGCTCTTTCACACCTGGAATGCCAAAGGTGGCGTTCTCGGCGCCGACACCGACGACAAGCATGTCAAAATCGATCTCGGTCTCCATGGTGTCGCCCTTGACATCGGAGTCATCTCTGATTTTAATCTTCTTGGTCTGGTAGTCGATCTTTGTAGCTTCGGCTTCGTAGTACTTGACGGCGGCTTTCTTGTGACGGAGAATGTTACGAATAGGTTCCATGATAGATCGGTGCTCGATATAGCCGGTCGTGCATGATGGCAGAAGAGGTGTGAAAAGGAAGAAATTTCTAGGAGAAACGACAATCACGTTGTAGTTCTCGGTATCGAGCTTTTTCAGCAAGGCCACGGAGCCCCATCCAGAACCTAAGATCATTGTCAGCCGAACGTTGTCTCAACACGGTCAGTAGAGCGCACCAAGTATGACCAAGGTCTTCTTGGAGGGATCTGGCTCGAGCTGGTCATTCGGGTTTCTCAGATCCCAAACCGTGTATGCAGTATAACCAAGAGTAGCAAGCACAGAGAGGTACGTGATCCGCCATATTGTCCTGAAAAAACGCCATCTCCTCTTTGGTTTGGCTGCGCCTGCAGGCGATAATGTTACTTCAGGAGCCCTGTTGTCTGCATATTGTCGGCGGAAGGGTTGTCTTATGGCCGAACGTTGAATTTGGGCAGTCAGTGGTCGCTTAGCAGCAGGACCCTGTCGCACACCACACGTGGCCACTGACGCAAAAGATCCGCTGGAATTGGAAGAGAATGCTTGAGCGAGGGGACGCGCACAGCGCAATGGCTGTGGTCGCATCAGCATCTTGCTTGCCATCACAGGCAACTCAAGATCAACTGAGGACTGAGGATTGATAGGAGGGAGGGGAGGAGAGATGAGATGGATTGTCGACGACCTCAGGAGGAAGCTGGAATGATGGCAACGAGAAATGTTTTTTTGGAACAGTCCCAGTCTTGGTGGAGCCGCTCGGAAATGGCGCTGATGGGTCTGCACTGCAGCTCTGCTCGAACTGCGAAGCTTTCCTGAGACCGTACCTCTGGTGGATACCGTGACCAGCGATAACGATTCTTGCTTTCGACTTTGCTCTTTCGCTCTTGAGATCGCACGATAAGGGCGCCGAGTATGTCCGCGTCACTAGGGCGGTGAAGCAATATCGTGGACGAAGTTCGGTGCCAGCACTCTACATGGTTTATCTCTCGATTTTGCTACGCGATAATCTTCGTAAGCAGCAGTGCAAACCCCCGGCTAATTAGTGACGTACTTTGTGTCAGCTTTTCTGCTCGATCGACCTTTTGGTATTAATAGTGTTTGCACAAACGGCCCGATTCTTGACGGCCAAGGTCCCTACTTGTACTGTATCAGAGGGATAAGTCCAACGACGCAGCAGCTTATCGGATGACAAGGGTTGCGCAATATATACATTTCAGTGCTCAGTTGCATCGTAGAATAAATCACACTTTCGCACGGGCGGAGGCACAAAATGAATTGTGAACGTTTGCGCTCGCGCTCGCAACACGCTCGGGTCAAAGGATCACGCGAAGGCTGACATTGAACTTCGAAGTTGTGCGTTATGCATGCCCTGTTTGATTGAATGTCCGTTACAGCGGCCACCGACTTCGAAGACTAACTAGGAGCGAACATATCAACGTGCTCACCAGCTTGGCCCAGTCTAGCACCAAAGATCCGTCCCGCTGTTTCGGCGCCCCATGCAGCCGCCGTTCGCAATAGCCTCACCATCTTCGCTGTCAGAGTTTGTAAAGGCCATGCTTTCCCTCCTAGGGATTGTTGCCGTCCGGCCTAGCCTGCGTGTTGTCCCTTACCGCCTTCTCCGCATGACCTTTCCCATGTGGTGTAAGTTCCGGGCCAGACTCTTGCTCCTCGTCACGCTCTTTTATCACCATTCTGTTGATCTCCTCCTCATCCTGCTCTGATAGAGCAACGCCTCCGGCAGGGATGCCTGAATGTCTTCTCGCAGTATCGATGATCATCTCAGCCTCGCTCAGCGTGCCCTGCTGCGACTCGTGCTGTACTCCTATGTCGATAGATGTGTTTTCCCTAACCTTTCTGGGATCGAAGCGGACAACCATTACTGACAAGTTGTCGGTCGAGAATTTCGACAGAGCATGGTCAACCAGCATTTTCGATGCTTCTTGTGGGTTTTGCACATTTCTTATCAGCTCGACGGATTCCTGATCTGAGCAAACGTCCCACAGCTGCGAACAACATTAGTACATGTAATCCATACTGGTTTTTTTGTACTTACACCGTCGCAGGCCAGAATGAGAAACTCGTCCTGGTCAGGCTGTATCACAGTCTCGGTAGTGTATGGGTGTCCTGTCACGAGATCCTTCAAATACGAATCACCTAGTGCTCGAGTAACCGCCAAAACCCCATTGACTCGGTTGTTGAGAATGAGCCCGCCTGCTTTGCTAATGCGTCGCCCTTCATTCTCATCCATGCCTTTGTGGTCGTATGACAACCGGAGGGCTTTGCCATTCCTGCACAAAACAATTCTAGCGTCACCAACATTGGCAGTGTAAAGCACACGTTGTCTGGTGGCTGTCTTCTTTGCTTCCTGGATGGCTTGTGCAGCTGCTTCCGCGGTGGAACTGGATCTCTTGCTTTCGCCATGGCGTTCGCCGTCCTTAGTGTCTTGTTCAGCTTTCGATGCTGCCATGGCTGCCAGGGGCGCAATGGCGGTCGATCCGGTGGCGGAATGAGATGTCGGGACTCGATCTTCCCATCGTAGCACAGCGGTTATGGCGGTGCAGCCACTGTTCTTGAGAGGTAGCTTCTCGAGTTGGTTGTCAACGGTAGTGAACGTTTGATCGAGCAGCTCTGGGACGGGCGTGTTCGGGTGTTTCTTCATCAGGTCCTCGAGGATGACATGGAGCTTCTTTCCGCACCATTCGGCTGCGAAGGTGCCAGCATGACCGTCGAATATTGAGAAATAGCCGTTGTCTGTCTCTACGACGTGCGCGGCTGAGTCACTTGGGACTTTGCTGATACTATATTGTCCCTCGTTTGTTCTCGTCTGCTTAAGAGAACCTTCTGTGGGCAAAGCTGGAGCAGGGGTGCCGAGAAAGTTGTAAAGATATGAATGCGTATCTTCCATTGTCCGTCTGCATTTCTTGTTCTTGTCCTCGGCCACACCAACCAAAAACGATGAGTTTGGGGTGGGCTGCGACTCTCCGGCCGAGTTGTTATTCGAGCCTTGAGGCACACTTAGGGCAGCATCGGTCTTGCTCAGCTTCTGTATGGGAGTTTGCGGCCCCTCACGGTCGCCATGTATC
>Ga0066648_10000453_pt1 | contig 28664 bp, 25 predicted proteins | sample CryGeyCG12114_NA_FD_59537 | JGI IMG/M metagenome (GOLD analysis project Ga0066648, IMG submission 59537) | Groundwater microbial communities from aquifer - Crystal Geyser CG19_WC_8/21/14_NA | ecosystem: Environmental > Aquatic > Deep subsurface > Groundwater | place: USA: Utah: Grand County... | reverse complement strand
CTTGCCGTTCTCGAGCTTGTATTTGCCGCTTGCGTCGACGATGCGTTTGAATTTGCGTTGGCTGGGAGAGGGCGAGGTTAGTATGTTATGTTATTATGTTTCTTGCGGTTGTGGTTGCGGCTGCGCATAGGTTAACTGGGAGGCGGGGGAACTGGTCAAACAGGGGAGTGAGTGAGGTTGTGTGGACTAGACCGACGCGTATTTCCGGGCTGGCAGGGACTGGGTGTCGGCTATGCCGTTGAGGGTCGCGACGTCCTGCCAGTCCGGGGTATCGGCGTTGTGGAGGCAGGAGAGGAGGAAGAGGTTATCTTCGTTCTCTGGGGTTTCGGTTTTGGGAGGCATGGTTTGGTGTTTGGTTGATTGGTTGATTGATTGATGGAGTATGGAGACTGAGGTAGATCTGTCTTCTGCCAGAGGGGAACAAGAAGGGGGAGCAGGTGGATGTAAGATGGAGGGAATTGTGCGCGGAAAAGAAAAGAATGTTGTAGACTTCTGCAGGTGAAAAAGAGTGAAGACCAGGCTGACTGGATGTCTGTCACTTACGCCAGCCAACTTGCAGACACCGATGAGGTCCCCATGATTCCCATCTCGTGCACAACTTCTTTCCAATCGATTTGTGTCTTGTTGGAGCGGAAGGCTGCCAGGAGCAGGTGGACGTCTTCTACGAGTAGAACTTTTCTGACATGGTGCGCGGTGCTTGCTTGGGGAAAATATGTTGTCATGGATGGCTAGAGAAGATCTGCCAATATCTGGGTGATAGGAGGAAGAAACCAACGAGGCAAAAGATACCGTGAAAAAGTCGTCTTCACTTACGCTGCGTGTTTTGCTGGCAAGGTTGAGGTGCCTAAGAGACCAAGTTCAGGTACAACAGAATCCCAGTTGATCTTCACATCGCATGATCGGATAGCGGCAATGAGTAGAAGGAGGTCTTCTTGAGTGCCCGACATCTTGTGTGCTGGCTTGGAAAGGGCTGAGTATCTTCTGGCTCTCCTCCGTTCTTGCTTGCGTTCTTTAGGCTGTAGGGGCCCGAAAGAAGTGGATGTATCTGGTTGACGGGACTAGGGTACGACGACAACAGACGCAGGAGATGCGGACGAGGACGTTTATCCCACTTACGCTAGGGACTTTGCAGGCACTACTGATATGCGTGAGATACCAAGTTCAGGCACAGCTGAGTCTCGTTTGACCTTTTCGGCGAATGATTTGACAGCTGCTAGAAGTAAGACGAGGTTTCCTCGAGCGTCCGACATTCTGTGTCATGTATCTCGGTGACTGTGGGCTGGAGGACAACACTCAGACTTCGAAAGGCGATAAGTAACTGGGGCATGTGATCCAGGCTCTGTAGTGTGCTGAGCGTCCAGGATAGTATCTATCATGGTACTTGTCTATTTCGCTCAGTCGTTTTCGGCCGGTCTGTACCTGCGAATTCTTAGGTCGCGACGCACCCGCAAGCCTGACTCTGTGTTCAGCACAGTATTGGTGTTGTCTAGGCGTGAAACACACCGCCGCAGAAGTGCATTGGTTGTGCCTTGGGTATTGGATATGTTTCGGTTCCGTCAAAAAGCTCTCTTAGAAGCCTTATCAAGACCTATTGAACATTGTCCTTGATCCATCAAGCATCTGCCAACCTTCTCCTTTCCTGTTGCTAACCTCTTCCGCTCCAAAAAAAACAATTCAATCATTTCGTAGAAGAACGGGCTAGGACCACTGCCAAGGTTGTATCTAATTGAGGTCACGGCTAAGGCGTCTTGACCACGGCTAAGGAAAGATCAATTACGGCTAAGTCACGGTTAAGGGCGACTCCGACATTACTGACCAAAACGTCCAACATCTGAGCCCTCGTGCTGGTGCAACGTTACGAGCAACACGAACCTACTAACCCTGCTTATGTCGCTCAGACTCTATTTCACACGGTCTGTCGTGCCGGAGCGGCTGTACCCCAAGTTGTCAGAAGCTGCAGGACACCGAAATTTAGTTTGATGCTAGTGGATGGTACCTAGTGGTGGCAGGAGCCCCGACCCCACAGTCGCATTCGACTACCACGACCAGTTTAGAGGTGGAAAATGCTGCTTGCCTAAGAGGCGAACGAGGTCGCCTATCTACCAATCATGTCGCGTCAGAATGTTCAAAATAGCACCGCCAAGCATCACTTGTCCAACGATGGCAGTGAAAGGACAAATTCAGCAGTATTCTAGTCGCTCGGCACTCTTGGACGTATATCAACAAGTGCTTCGAAAAAGGAAAACATGAAACGCTTTCTCTTTGGCTGCATGTCGCGTGCCACCCAAACCCTTGGTTCGCCGCCAGTCCAGACGCTAGCCGATGATTGGGCGGAGCAAAGCGCAGATAGACGGTTCAAAGCGGGCTTGGCTACGTCAGATAGGTAGCTTTTTGGACTACCAGTTGTGTTCTGATGCTACCTTTCCCCGTCATTGATAAGCGCAACCGCCAATCTTCACAGTGTATCGTGATAATGGCAATAATAGCCAGCCTGAGATTGGACCGAGAAGCGTGGCAAAGATTCCGACGGGGTCTTGCGTTCAAAGATGATCATCCGCCTCTGCCGATTGTGAGCCTCAGCTACAGAAGGACCACGTCGTGTCTGTTAGCTTGCCTGCTGTGAGCGACCGGCGCGTCGGTACAGCTAGCAAAGAAGAGGAAGGTCGCAGTGTATTGTTTGATGGCCCCGAAATCTGGTTGCAGGCAGCATGCTGCCTGATTGGCAATAGTAAGCGCAGCCTTCCCCGACCTATGTGTGTCTTGGCGGCAACCTCGGAGCAAAATCGACCAGGGTCTCGTCATGTCGATTGGTTGTGCTAGAAGCTATCACCTTCTTATCAATCGGCTTCCCCACTTTGAAACTGTAACAAGCGAGCCAAAGCTGTTAGATCGAGTCTGTGAGATAGGAAAGTTCATGGGTCCTTGGCCATCGTTGGGGTGTGGCGCGTCATGGTAGCAAGGTGGTATTTAGAATCGCGATCGCGTCGCATTTCTCCTCTGCGCTCTTCTTTGTCTCCTCAGTGCGCCTGAGGATCGGCAACACATTGTCGGACACCTCGAATACTAACACTAATACCTTTGGCCTGCAACCTTAGACTGCAGTCGCGCACCCTCTATCCTCGCCTCCTTGACTCTAGCCGGTGATCGCGAAACACCTTCCAACATGGCGACCAACCTGAAAGATATGCCCTTCGATGGCAACCCAGAAAAAATCCCCGATAACAAGAGGCAGAGTACTGTTGGCGGCAGCGACCTACACGATGTCGACATGCGCGAAGAAGATTTCATGACCAGAAGCGGACTGAACATGAAGTCTTTCCAGAGAAGTAAGAGCGTCCTGAAATTGGCTGTGATGCATATCTAACAGCGTGCAGGACCTGGCGGTGTCGCCGGAGTGTCTGAACTCGATCGCTCGATGAAACCTCGTCACTTGAACATGATAGCCATCGGTGGTTCTATCGGTGCTGGTTTCTTTGTCGGTTCAGGATCCGCCTTGACCTCAGGTGGTCCAGCCTCGCTTCTCATCTGCTTCCTCATCATTGGTGTGATGATATTCAACGTCGTCTACGCTCTCGGTGAACTGGCTGTCATGTACCCTGTTTCTGGTGGTTTCTACACATACTCTATCCGATTCATCGACCCGTCTTGGGGTTTTGCCATGGGCTGGAATTACGTAAGGCCCCCTCATCTCCCTCGATATCCGCACCCCGTGCTAACACTTCGCAGGTCCTGCAATGGGCCATTGTCTTGCCGCTCGAACTTACAGTCGTCTCCTTCACGGTACAATATTGGAACAAAGAAGTCAACGTCGCAGTATGGATAACGATATTCTGGGTCTTCATCATAATCGTGAATATCTTCGGCACTCTTGGCTACGCTGAGGAAGAGTTCTGGGCATCGTCGTTCAAGCTCATAGCGACTGTCATCTTCATGGTCATTGCCGTCATCCTCATTTGTGGTGGTGGTCCGAGTGGCGGTCGGTATGACTCATACTGGGGTGCTCGGTTATGGTACAACCCTGGCGCCTTCCAAAACGGCTTCCGCGGTTTCTGTGGTGTCTTCGTCACAGCGGCCTTTTCTTTCGCTGGCACAGAGTTGGTTGGTCTTGCCGCCGCTGAAGCTAGAAACCCGAGCCAGGCCCTTCCGGGCGCCATCAAGCAGGTCTTCTGGCGTATCACTCTCTTCTACATCGTCGGACTCACTCTCGTCGGCCTCCTTGTCAGCTCGACCGATGAGAACCTTCTCAACGCCGCAAACCCGTACGCAGACGGCACCTCACCTTTCGTACTTGCTGGTCAATACGCAGGACTCACTGGCTACAACGACTTCATGAACGTTGTCATCCTGGTATCCGTCATCTCCATCGGTGTTTCCTGCGTTTTCGGCGGCTCTCGAACCTTGACTGCTCTCGCTCAACAAGGTTACGCTCCCAAAATATTCACCTACATCGACCGATCTGGAAGGCCACTGTGGTCTGTTGCCGTCAACCTGGCTTTCGGCGCACTGGCCTATGTCACCTTGGCTGCATCAGGTGGTCTTGTCTTCGACTGGCTTCTCGCCCTGTCCGGTCTTGCAGCTCTGTTTACCTGGGGCTCCATTTCTCTAGCGCATATTCGATTTCGAAAAGCCTGGGCGCACCATGGCCGAAGTCTTGACGAGATTCCATTCCATGCACTTTTCGGTGTGAAAGGTTCCTACCTCGCGCTCGTCCTTATCTTTATCGCTCTCGCGGCTCAGTTTTATACCGCCATTGCTCCCGTTGGTGGTGGATTGAACGATGCGCAAGGCTTTTTCAAGGCATACCTGGCTCTTCCAGTCGTGCTTGTCTTTTGGGCTGGTGGTTATCTCTGGAAAAGAGAAGGTTGGGTCAAGATTGCCGATATCGATATCGATACCGGCAGACGTGAGCATGATTGGGAGACAATCAACGCTTATCGAGCGAAGTATGCCAGATATCCTTGGTGGAGAAAATTCTTGGCTGCGATGTTCTAAGCGATGTCGTTTGGTGTCGAAAATACACAGTATGTCTGTACTGTCGCAAGAGGATTTGGTAATGTAGGGTTCGGCACAGTCTGCGTGTGATGCATACACATACTGGCACGGAAAGGTCTACACAGAGAATACATTGATCAAGAAGACACCGAAGCATATCCCAACACTCATTATAGCACCAAAGCTCTGCGCCCTTGTTTCGTACTCGATATGCTAGGCGCTAGCACGTGATACCATCTAACATATCGCCGACGTTGCCCGCAGACCACAGCCGCTTGCAGCGTGTATACAGACAGCCATGTTGTACGATTCACGGCTTGCGCGGTATACAGCGGCTCGGTGAATTATACAGCGTCACCCATCGCTGCGCAATAAGAGGTCGAAGGCAGAATGTGCTGCTGTTGGGTGCCACCTACTATCTCAGTATACAGTCAGTAAGTGAACACGGCAACCAAAATATCTTTTAGGAAAGACTTCGTGCTTTCAGCTACGTCGTGCTATAACTCACGCACCCTAAGGAGGCATCAAACTAGCAACCACAGCAGAAGTAGAAGATGCAACCATGAACCTCCCCCGGGCATCTCAAGCACCTCTTTCCTCGCAATACTTCTTGACCTCCTTCTCGAGCTTGACCTTCTGTTCTCCGACAACACCCATGATTTCCACCACGACCTTCCTGTCCCCAACACTCAAACCATCCATCTCCCCTCCGCCATGAAACTGCCCCTCCGCAACAAGCGCCTGCAACCCAGAGTCCCGATACACGTTCTCCATCAGGTCCATCACAGCAGCAAGCTGGTTAGGTAGCCAAGTGACAATCGGACTCCCACCCGTCGCCACAGGGTACTTGCTCCTCTTGATGATATACTCCCTGACAAACATCCAGTGTCGCCACCGGAACGAGCGAATATGGTTGAGCACTCTGAGATACAACACCGCGACTTCAGGTGTCGCATTCGTGAACCACTCCCGTGTGTTCAGCTCGGTGGCCTTGCTCTCGGTCCAGGTAAGGATGCTTCGCTGACTTTCTGGCCTGTAACCCCTGAACTCCCGCAGGATAGACGTGAGCGGGTTCTTCGGCATGGGCACCTGACACATGTTGTCGAGGAGCGGGATGATGCTGTCGTTCGCGCCGCTTTCGCCTCGGAAGTTCTGCGGTGCGTTGTCGAAGCAGCCCTCATATACGACGCCGTTGGGGAACAGTGGCTGGTTCGTGATGCCGAAGATGAAGGTGCGGTAGGTCGGGTAGTCTTTTGGCACGGAGTTGGCCCACATTCGCTCCATGTTTGATTCGATGCGTTCCATGGTCGAGAGCACGAGGAATAGAGCGTCCCTGATGCGTGGCGATTGCTCTGCTGATTCGTGCGGCGAGGACGATTTTCGGATCATGTCAATGGACTCGAGGACTTCGATGACGCCTTTGAGGAGAGGACCGGTGAGGGCGACCATGTGGATATGAGTCAAGATGAAGCCGGCTTCGGAGGAAGTAGGCTCGAGGCCACGCTCGAAGGCACGGATGAGGCGAAGGTTGGAATAATCTTCATGGCCTCGGGTAGTGTCCTGGAGGTAGTAGTTGTACAACGCGTACGAGGCGGCGTATGACATGAATGGCGGGATAGAGAGGATATCAGCGAGCTTGACAAGCGGTCGAGCAATACAAGCTGGAAGTGTGGACCGACCGTACCCATACTCTGGCGAGTCTTGGATGACGTGCGGACAGTCGGCGGCTGCGGATTGCTTGAACTTGGTGGCAGCTTGTCGATCGTTCCAAGTCTTCCAACATGGTTCAAGGAGGTATGAGGAGGCCAAGAAGCTGTAGTCCCTGAAGAGCGCTGTCACAAGGTGAAGGTCACGTCTGCTTGTACCGGGGACGATGAGCTTGTCGATCTCGTCTGTCAAGTCCGAGAGGGAAATGCCAGAGTCGATGAGCGGACCGAGCTCATACGAGGCCAAAAGACCTGGTGTGCCATCTAACTTGATAACTGGCATGTCCTCGACGATCTTTTGGAGTGGCTTGAAGACATCGGGAAGGCTCACAATTGGAAGCTTGGTAGGGAGGAATCCCGTTGTCGCATTGACAGTGAACGGATCGGTACTGTCTGGTAGCGACTCGGGATCTACGTGGAAATGTGGGAAAGCTTTGGTGAAAGCCGGCAGAGGAGGTACATCGTTGTTGGAGCCGACATAGCTGTCGTGTCCAAGGTAGGGTGCCATGTCTGGCAGGGCAGAGGCGAACCTTGGTTAGGTTTAGTCAGGGTTAGTAAGATCAGAAGATGTGAGAGTCGAGGGAATGGTAGGGTAGAAGGACTTGATAGGGACGAGCAGTGTAAGCAGCTAAGAGAGAGATCTGCGTCTCAAGAGCAGCGTCCGCCTTATATACCATGAGGCCGGTTTGAATTCCGGCCAATGACGAACTGAGATAGGAGAAGCCCAATTCTCATTATTAAACCATCCTGCTAGCACGTGGGCATTTCTCGTGTTGCACAAGTGTTTGTAATAACCTGACATCCTCTAATCTGACTTTATCTGATGAGGTCCTTGTAGCAAAACACAGTGCGAGGACTTGGCGATGCGCTTGGACGAGTGATAGGTTGACCGCAAACCCTCAGACATAGTGCTTGACTTCGACAACTTAAGTCCTTCGTACTCGGCGCCATGAGGTCTCTTTGTAGTTGCAGAGAGTTCAGTGCAAGGACCAGCTCCGTTGGAAGGAGAAGCCCACCTTCGAGCAGGATTTTGCGCAGAATGTGGGACAATGGGCCAGGTGGCTTGATACAGCTTTGAAGGTGTTAGATGAATGAAGTCGTCCTATTGGTCTGGCCGGAATTCAGGTCAATGATTCTCTGTTCTGTGATTGGTCTGGCCGGAACGCAAACCGGCCTTGCACCAAGCCGTTTACGGCCGACAGTGGAGTTTAGATTGTAACACAACATAAGCAGCAGACGTCGAACCTCCATGCCTGGATCGAATTAGGCAAGGAGGGGTCCTCAGCAGCTGGGCTGAGGTCCTAGGCAATGCTAGCATTCATAGCACAGACCGGAGGATGATTTGAGCTGGAACTGAAGCCCAGCGTGCACTGTGAAATTTCTATTTCGGTCTATCCCTCATCACTCGAGCCATCGTGTAATCAAAGAACGTCATGATGTGCCGCCCTGCTCCGGGGTTATTCGAACCAAACTTGATGAAACCTCCGATGTATCGAGGTTGGATGAAGCTTAGACATATGCATTGTTGCCTCCAACGGTCACAGTAAACAACGTCGGATCACCTGCGTGTACTTCACCAGATTGATCAGCGCCGTTCGTAGGCTGAACATCATCATAGGGAAACGCATATCCTACTGCCATTAGCCAAAGCTGTAGAAAAAGGAGGTATACTGACCTTTCCCATCAAGATTCGCCTGATGAACGATCCGCGAATAGTGATTTGTGATTGGATTCTGATAATACTGGTTGCTGGTGGTCGGGAAAGTCGTGGCAACTAATAGAGTGGATCGATTGAATGCAGCTGCAAGACGTGGAATCAACGCATTCCTCTGCGCGTCGCTACCAGTTGCAAATGGACCCGTGCTGCACGAAAAGATATCGTGTGTTGATGGTCGCGCGAAAACGGAACCATTGAAGTTTAGAGTATTTCCAGACTCTTGAGATCTAATGGAGCCAAAAGACGCTTGTGTATCAACGGTGATTGGGGTGTTCGCGAGTCTCTGGAATACTTGAGTAACATACCCATCATAGTAGTCACTGAAGAGATTCGAATTGGTAACCAAGCCTTGGTTCGGGCTGAGTACCCGTAACACTTGGCTGGTACCAGTATGGTTGACGATGAGCTGACTCCATGGCCGGCCATCAGTTTGCTGTTGTTGGCGAAGACCATCGGCGACTTGCTGAAGTCCCGAAGGCGACATACCAGAGACGTGCTGTGTACCACTGCTGCTCGTGGCCAGTGTTAAGGCAATCGGTATGCTAACAAAATCAACATAACTGATATTCGCATAGAGCTGGTCTGCATTCCAGGTGAACTCTGCGAAGCCCCAGTTCAGCTGCGCATTTGGATCGGATGTATTGGTGACCGAAGGCTCGACCAGGGCGGGCCCAGGGTTTAGGAAGAACTGCAGCGGTTGTCCTATCGAGAACCATATCCTTCCTCCTGCAATGTGTGGGATCTGTGCCTGAATTGTACTGCCAGGCGCACCAAGCCGTATAGCACAGTCCGCTCCCAATGGCTGCATGATCGAACTGGGAGACGCCGGATAATACGGCGTTACTGCGTCAGAACGCAGGAGGAACCAAGCATTGCCGTGGTCAATCGCTTGACCTGTCACGTATGCGTAGACTGTAGCAGAGCTTGTCTGATTCTGGAGAGCTATTGTCAAAGTAGGCCCGGCGGCGGCGGCGGCGGCGGTGGTTTGTGCCACATGGGAGTCTGCAGTGGGCTTGGACTGTTCCTGAAGTGGTTGTTGGGCGGGATGCTGGTCAAGCCGTTGAGCTGGCGAGGCTTCCGTCTCTGGACGGGACGACCTGCGTCTCTGCAAAAAAGAGGTGAAATGCTTCATGGTGGCTTCAGTACTATCTCAGAGAAGCGCAGACGAGGCAGTTGTGCATTCAAATGCATTTTAGATTCGTTTCTGCCCGTGCCGACGATGGGTCAGCGGACAATGACACGGCGAGTGGATGTCGAGCGCATGCCCAGTGAGGATGACGTAACCCTATCATGCTTCTCCAATTCACATTTCAACTTCTGAACTTGCTCAGCACAAATCACTACGTCGGGGTGTGGGCTCGTTGACGTAAACAAGACGGTTCGTTGGACGGTGGTGTTTTGGGCAAACTCGGGCCGTGGCTAGCTCCGAACTCTCTGACCAGCACATTCTGGTGATCTACACTGCTGACAGCAGCCTCGAGGCTTCTTGAATTCGTGCTTGTATTCCTGTGCTCGGACCTGTACAGCTGATAAGTACCAAAGAGTCACAATACAACGAATCGACACACACACACACTCGACAGTTGTCCCTGGGCGTGAGGGTCTCAAACAAGGAAGGTCCAAAAACTGGGAAAGACAAATTCCTCCTCGAAAATGCGTCTGACTTGTTCCAGGACGAATCTTTCGACCTTGCTCACGTTTTTGAGAACTTGCTTTCCATTCTCCTGCCGACCAATTTCGGTCTCGACACGTATCTCCTGTAATAAACTGCCGATACTGGTCTTCGTGTCGGCCGATTTTGAAGACTCAGATTGTTCATTGGCGAAGGAGCTGCCAACCAGGGTGTTAGCATCTTCCGGGTCGAGAAAGCAAAAGTGCATGTTGTTCTTCATGTATGCAAGGATGGCGATGCCATCGAAGGAAACCCCTGTAATTGACAACCTCAGGGGAATTTTGATGAAGCTTGGCATAGGATAATCAAGCATGATCTCGGCGGTCAGCATCATTCGTACGTCTCCATCGTATGTCACACGCGCAACGACTTGGAGGTCAGATGGCGAAACTTTGTCTGCTGGTGCTTGCGTAGACTCAGGTAGAAGATGCGTTGAGAGACCTTCGTCGCCGGCCTTTTGGCTTGGAAAGTACCCCATAGGTCGTGAATCTGGCGAGGACGGTTGGAATGGTGATCCCAGCTCAGGCGAAGAGATGCTCCCTGCAGTACGAGAGCGAGAGGTACTCTCTTCATGCGAGACACCAACGTCAAGACCTCGAGCACGCGCCGTAGCTAGCCCGGCGTTACGCGAGTGTTGGTCATTGAGCCATGCTTGGGTAGTGAACGCGCCACCTCCAGCTACCGCTGCAAGAGGAGTCTGAGCGCCTGATAGTCCACCTACAGGAAAGTGGAAATAGCCCATGTTGGAGGTACCTCCGGGTATGCCAGGTGTGCCGCTCCGTGCAAATGACCCGGACATCGTGTCTGCTGGATTGTGAGGAGCTTCGCGGTAGAGTGATGCTCCAACACCTGGGCGTGTCCGGGGTGTAACATCGCTAGTGCCGCGTTCAACATTCTGTAAAGTTGCAACTCGGTTATGCAAGTCAGCTGCATGTATCTCGCCTAACCCAGGGCGGCTCAGCGCGGCAGCATCCAGGGAAAAGTTGCGCTCGTCAAAGTCAGATGACAGGGTTTCTGGTGGTGTAGGCTGTTCCTGTTCGTCATCGTCATAGAAGTCGGGCAGCGGATCGCAAATGTCTTTGATCTCTATCTCGGGGCAGACAGAGCCGAACTCGAATGAATGTACATGGACAGCATTGATGAATCGAGGCAAGGTGATCTGCTGGAACTTTGCATCGATGAAAGCGCGGATGGAATCAGCAAGGGCTTCGCCGTCAGCACCTGACGTGACGACGTCCCATGCGATATTGACGGACATCGCATTGAGCTATTGAACCAGGGATCACAGGGGCCGGATTGTGGTCAATCGGCAGCATGACAGGACGTTGATGAAGGAAGAAGTTGAGGGTTGCGCGTCTACGTCTGCAGATCGGAGGCTATCAACGCGCCTTGGCTGACGTACTGGCCAATCACAGCCCGCATCGACACGGTCCAAAGCTGGCCGACGGTACGTTAGGCATCAAATCCACTCGATAGAGTCATGCTCGATGATCATTGTGACGAGTCGTACCGGTGGTGAAGTCTGAGTCTAGTAGTGATCGTTGCAAGACTCTTGCTGACGGCTCCTGAGCGAATCAAACGTCCCAATACCTCAGCCTCGTGATCGCGCCAAGATGTGGGAAACCAGCATCTAGACCACGCTACAGCACGTAGGGTGATAGCTCGCATGCTCAGCAGCATAGTATACGAGCCGAAGCGGAAGTCTCAACAGTGCCCCGGCCGCCACCATGCCGGCTGAAGACGTTTACGCAGCTGTAGACCAAAGTTAATTAATCTCTGGTGCCGAATGCGGACTGGTCAATACACGCCTCTCCACGGCCGAGGGCAGTCCTCCAGAGTCGAATCAGTATCTCATCCTATCGAAGTGTGGAATTGCCGAAAGCAAATATGACGTCTTCCTCGTAACATGTATGCTGAACACATTACAATATTCCACCAGATCAATGACACCAGGTTGGGCACCAGGCCAGTCTATCATAGTATGCCCGAATTCCCCTCCTTGCACAGCCGATCAAGTTTTCAGAACACCTCCGTAGTCAATCGCGCATTACAGGAAGTGGACCTAGCGGATGTCAGACGGCTCAACATACTCATCAAGACTCAACTCACCATGAAACAATATCTTGCTTGTCACTTTCCCGATGATCCATGGGCGGGGCAGTTGCCTTTACTGTTGGTAGCTTCAACAGGCCAAGGCTTTGGACAACGTCTCGAACACTTGTGCTCACGCTCAATCACCACCGGTGTGCTGCCATGTTTGTCTTTACATCCTTGATACGTAATTTTGAGAATCCTGCACATCGTGACGTGTGAGGGCGGAATGGGAGGGTGAGCTGTTGTGCAGTAATGTACAAGAGTTGGAAGCTGCGCGAAGAAGAAGGCGTCGATCACCGGTGCCTTGTTCATCTTATAGACTCGTTGCTCCCTGTCACTTACGGTCACGCTTCACTCGGAGATGAGTTGTAGTTACAAAAACGATTAGGCCAGGGTAGGATAAATGAGCTGAAAGCACCATCGCTTGCGCGACTTGCAAGCGATGGAGGCATGCATGACTTTTCTTGTTGAACAAGCATCTGGCTATGAACTGTGCCCTACAAGGAATGTGGCACACAACGGCCAATATGCTACTGAAGCGTACGCGAGGAAGTGCTGTTGGTTAGTCTCCAGGGTGTCACAAGTTTGCTATGAGCTGGACTCCGTTCTAAGCAGACTTTACTGTACTGCTGGATGGAAGGCACTTTATTCTTCCCGCATCACTGCACCTCACACAAGGAAAATCAACAACGAGCCGCCCCACGTGGCTTTGAACGCCTTTTTTCCCTCAGCATATGACACGACAGACCGTGTGGGGTACTTGACTTAAGGTGTGATGTCGCACAGTCGTGGGGAGGGATGAATCCCTGTCAGTGTAGGCTTGCTGCATACATCCGCTCCTGGCAAAGCGTAAAAGCATCGAAGACATCATAAATCGTTGCAAACTGCCGGTATAGTTCTGCTCTGCCGGCAACGTCGCGATTCGCTTCCAGCGTCCGTCAGAACCACTAGCCGTACTAACTATCGTCTGGCGCTGCAGGAACACAGACCAGTGTGATTGCGTTGAGTGCGGCACGGCAGACCAGTGGAAAAAGAGCAATGATCAAGCTGGCCCGATCTGCGTGATGTTGACATCCACAGCCCGGCGCTTACATGCCGGCGCGAATGAATGTACTGACGAGCCAACGCGAATGGCGATTTGTGGGCATGCCACGACCGTTGTGATGACCGCTGTGCTTGTCCAAAGGATAAAATGCGTAGTACTGCTAATGTCGCATCGTCTGTGCTATGCTAGCAACGAAATGTTAAGCATGACGGCGAAGTTGAGGAAAGGAGCCTTGGAAAAGGTGGAAACTTTGTTAAGCGACTTGCCAAGGCACATGGTGAAATTGCCACGCACATGCTGAAATCCTCACGGCCTCCCTGGTCGTCTCTGCCAACTCACTTTTGTTAGATCACTCCAGGATTTGTTTTATGCATTCCGAGACCAACACTCGATCAGAAGCACTCCTGAAAGCGACTGGTGATCTTCAAAGCAGATAATGTTCTGCGCTGCTTCGACGCGTGGAATGCACCTAGAAGGCCATCAAGCTTCGACTGCTACACAAAGCGGCCGAGCCCGCTCGGGCCGCGGCTTGCTTTCTCGAAGGCAGTGTGCATGTTGCTGTCTCACCTGCATCGTGCATGAAGCCAGATTGGTTTGTTGCTTCTACCACTGTCGCTGACGCTTCTGCAATTTTTCCTGTTTTGTGCGTTCACAAAGTTGGTGTGTGTCAAGTGCCGCACTTAGCTGCAGAAAGCTGAGATAAGCCACGAATCCCCTTGATCTCGAGCCAGCCAGCGCAAATTAGGGACGGTCTTCTGAAAAACGTGCCCACTAATACACAAGCAACATCGATCACTGCCCTTTCTCCTTACAGATGGACGACTCACTTCAACTTAAAGCAGGAACCGGAAACCTGAATCTATTTCGATATTTCAGCGGCCCGCCAACCAAAAGCGCTTAGTCACGGCGGTCCATCTGCCGAAGCTCGAATCAGGCCTGGCAGAGTCAGAACGCGCATGGCCATACGGATCGGATAAGGTCAAGCAGGACAACAACAAGCTTGCACAAGATCTCATTTGTGGTAATCAAAGCAAGCTACCGTGTTCTCCCGTTCTCACAGCAGTAACCTATTCGAGACGATGCCGATGCCAAACCCGACAGCATCCACGCAAGTGCCATGCAGCAGACCAGCTCATGTTGATACACGAAAGACATATAACGAGCCAGATCCTCCCTCTGCCCAAATGTGAGCTCGACCATTCCCAGACGTGACTTCACCTTCGCAAAGCCGAGCAGCTGACTTTGACCAACCTGCCCTGACACATCACGCGCTCCAAACCAAACCTTCTGGAACAAACAACAAACGTCCCCAACCAATCACAGTCCACAGATCGACGTCTCTCGTCCCTCGGTTACCACTCATAAATACTCTACGAAGAGCTCGGACCAAGGGCTAGCCGCAAGCATTCCTCAGCACAGCACATAAGCAGCGTCACCATCGTCATCGTCGACCTCACAGCAGACAAAGACTTCAAATACATATCAAGGTCCCCAGAGCTTCAGCCGCACTTCGACTCTTAACGACCGTTCTCCCACCAAAGCAACCAATTTACTCCAAAGACCTCAAGCAATTCTCCTTCATAGAAGAAACCATCCCCAGAAAAACCAACCAGCAAAGATGGCACAGTTCCCAGCCTTCAAGTTCCTCTCCCTCATCCCAGCTCTCCACGAATCAGCAGTCGTCGTCGACAGCACAGCCGTTGACAGCAGCACCCCAGCCAGCCCAGTCGCCCAGCCAGTCGACAAGACGCGACGATCAAGCTCATCGTCCTCGGCCGCCTCGATGCCCGGCGACATTGTCAGCCAAGTTCAGAAGCAGCAATTCTTGAAGTTGGGCAACTAAGCACATCACATTTCAGTGAGAAGCGCGGTGTTACAATTCAGGTCGGACTACACGTTGTGATTTATTTTAGCGTGATCATCTTTTCTTTTCTGCAAATTGCTAGTTTCAACTGTCGAGCAAGCAACAGCACAGCACAGTACAATGCTACTGTTTTCTCGAGGCAAAGCAAACGAGTTGGGCGCAAATACATCTGATTCACAGTAAAATCGTACCGTACCGTTCCGTTTCCATAATCCTAGCATCCTCGCTTAACTCCTTCGATGTCCATCGTTTCTTCAAGACGCTGCCAGCAGTAAGTACTATCCCACTGCACTCGTACATCGATTCCTCCCTCTGTCCTAAAACTCACCTATATTTCCATCCGACCGAGATACCCCGGTCCCACATCCACATCCACACCCAGACTCAAACCACTAGCTCACGGTTATCGACACCCGCACCGTACACAGCACGTCTGGTCGGTCGCACTAATTTCGACCGGGCCCCCTCCCGAGAAATTCCTCAATTAGTCTGGAACTCGGTCAAGATCCGAAGGCTGCGAGTCGGGACTTCTGACACTGCATCGATGCATCGATCTAGAAAGGTGCTTGCGTCCGTGGGTAAGCACAACCAATGTGTCAGACGAACACTGCGACGAAGGCAAAGCGTTGGCGAGAAATGTCGTCTTCCTAGGCAGTGAGTGTCGGCAGGACGTGTTTTCTCTCATGCAGTCTCATCATGCTACGCGTTGAAGAAACCCTAGCAAGGGTCCGAGGCCCGCACAGTACGAGCACAGGGCCAGTATGCTGAGATACATTGATGCTATGTTGCTGAGAAGTCTAACGAGCCAGGTAAACGACAATCTAGTCTAGGCTCAACCCTCACTCCTAAGTCCACCAGTCAGGCTTCCCTCTATACGATTCCTTCGCCTGATCTCAGAGTAGCGGGTCAAACGTCCCATTTCCAAGATGCTCAGCCGTCTGAACTTCCCACTGCCTCTGCCAACGTTGACAGGTCGCCAGCTGGTATTCGCCCTTTGAATATGCTCGAAATCAGTTGGCCCATCCGGAATCATCTGCACTTTCTTCCATTTCACGAGCACAAGCGTCAGTAGTGCGGTGAGACTCATTGAGATGATAGCCACGCCTGTAGTTGCCCACACCGTGCCTTGTCTACGCTCTATGCGTCCGCAGAGCGCTCTGACGCAAGCGGCGAGGATGTACCTGATGGCATGTATGATGGCAAACCCAGCGCTGACTCGTGGGTAGCAGGAGAAATTTGTGCGCTGGTGGGCAGTCTGCATATTGGCCGATCCATGCAGTGGGCGGCCTGTCATGCCAGGCTGGAGGTCGGTTGTATCAAACGTCTCCATCATCAAGCCGTAACATTCAGCCATGGCCATCGTTGTAAAGAAGCCAACAAGCGCAGCCATCGCGCAAGGGGCGGCCACAAGAAGTGGTGGACCCAAGGACGAGCCAGCGAAGGCGCCCGCGGAGAGAGGGAGAAGGATCATGAAGAGCAGTCGGCGGATGAAATGCGATGACCATTTGACACGGCGTGTCAATGTAATGCTGTCTGTGCGAGGTGCTGTGGTTCGCGACCGGCTATAGTACGATGCTCGTTGGAAGGGCGCTGCTAATATGGCACCCAGTGCGGGTGCTAGGGCGCACAAACCGACGTACCCCGGGGTATAGCGATAATCTCGTGATGTGAGAGCACCGATGAGCTGGATCCGTTAGTGTTTTCCCACATAGCAAGTACCCGCTTACCGTCAGCACCAGGATGTACTGAGCGTAGACCCAGCCAGTATACAGCGACAGAACTAGGAAGCCTGGTTGTCTGACCATTCTGCCGCAGAGCTGCAGGCCAGCCAAGACCTCTTCACCCCACTAGTATGGTCCTGTTGCTGTAAGATGCATCTTGATCTCACCCCGAGTGACTCGACTGAACTTTCTTCCCTCACCGATCATCTCAGCTACGGTTCTGCGAAATGCTGCTCTTCGAACCTCCGGCGCAATGACGTTGAGCATTAAGACAACCAGAAGAATGCACAAGGATGTCCAGAAGCCCCAGGACACCGAAGCTCCCTGACTGACGACAGCAGCACCGACCAGGAAACCAATACTGACAGGGCCAACAGTGCACCAAGATATGACACCAAGCCACATCCCCATGCCGCCGCCATGTTTTCGAGCATCGTAGATGTCGAGTGGGTCATCGCCCTGACTTTGTAGGGATGCGCCAAAACAATCGAGCAACATAGCTTTGTGGTTCATGTCTGAGAAGCCAAGCGCGAAGCCTGATATTGCGCGTGAGATCAACAGAAGGCACCGCCACGCTGGTACACTTGGATCACGATAGCCGGCTACAGCCAAGCCTTGTGGTACTTGCAGAACGAGGGCAAGAAGAAGGGCAGCGATAGCGTATGGCTTTCGGCCATGCAGCAGCGGCAGAGGCCAGAACAGAAAACTCGAGATAGCCATACCTATGTACAAGACAACATTGCCAAGGATGGTGTAGTGGTGAAAATCTGCAATGGCATATTGAATCGCAGGGACTTCGCCAGCATATATACCGATCACAAGCCCAATGCAGCCGGTGTTGATGCATGCGACAGCCGCCGTAAAGCGCTTGCGAGAATCAGGCCAGTGTCGAGCAATGGTGGCATGATGACACGTATCGTAGACGTTGAAGATCTCGCCCTCATGATAGACATCGACATGAGACCTACGTCTCAGGTCGATCACGGGAGGCTTTGACTTTCCTTCTGCGAGACTTAATGTCATAGTGGCCTGCCGTGGTGGCAAACCGAACATGTTCGAGTAATGTCTTTCATGACCAGTTCTAACTCGGTGCAGTAAACCACCATCATGAAAGTCGAACGTTGCGGTGGACTGCGGAGGGATCATCTCGAGGGCTTCTGAGGACTGTCGGCCTGTACTGGTGCGCTTTGATTGACATGCTGCTAAAGGGTCAAGCATGGCTGTGGACTGGTTCGGGGGCACATGAGCGCTGCTTGCATTGAGTCCTGTTAGGACACGCTGTGGCCTCTGTTGGTGCGCAGAGTCAGTCTCGTGGTGCTCATCCATATCTTCGACCGTAACCCGGAACACGGGAGTTTTATCACACGTGTCATCTGAAGTCTCCTCGACTGCATGGGTGACAACCTCATGGAATCGTGTCTTCACACCAGTTATTGGAGGCTCGGTGGAGTGGACTGTAGGCGGGCGTGCAGTATCCTTGTCTCGAAGCGAAGATGACAGCTGTCGTGTCTCTGGTCTGTCATTGGACTCTGGCTCTATTTGAAGTCCTTCGCTTGAGTCTGTAATGCTCTCAGGGCGTACCGCGTCACGGTGATGCTCAGAAATGTTGTCCTGCCCTTCCCCGTGGTCGGTGTAGACGGGTCGGGATGGTGTCCGATCCACATCTTTTGTGCTCTCTGACTTAGGCAGTGTCAAGATGGGCTCGGCGAGGGCAGCTTTGACTGAGGGTAAGCTCGCAATGGATTTGATGCTTGGCTTAGCTGTGTTAAAGGAGTTCAATGCGGCTAACCGTCTCGGCAGAGTCGACGGCGCCGTCTCCTTGAACCGGACCATGTCTGAGTCTTGATGGTCTGGTTCTACTGACCTAACTTGCGCCGCTGGTTCCTCTTCGGCCCTGTTTTCCTGCTCATATCGGATCGCATTTTCAGCCAGACGGGTAGCTTCATGGAGGAGAAATTCGAGCTTTGCGATTGAGGCAGGGATGGTGTAGGAAGCTTGGCTATTCGATGGGGTTGCCTTGAGAGATTGTGATTGAGCCTGCGTATACTGCAAGGAGGCAATGCTGGGAAGCCGAGGCGCTGCTCGAGTACTTAGACTTCGGATTGGTGGAACGGAGCGCGATTGGGTGCCTTGAGCAAACGGAACATTGTTCGACCTCGCCTGGGGAGGTTGCTCACTGACGAGAGACGCTTCACTCGGCTGTGATCGTGGAGTCTGAAATTCTCGTTCGGTAGAGCTGTCTCGGTAGGACACAGATCGTACCGCGGGCCTCGACGTAGTCATGGATGCTGATACAGGTAGTGCATGAGGAGTTAGGGATATGGTATGCTAGGGAGGACGAAACAGTGGACACGAGATGCAGGCCGTTAGGAATGACTGACCAAACGACCGAAGACATTGTGTAGGGAAATTTACCGTATGAGCCTCCTGTTCGTGCTTGCCATTTGATGATAGTGGCGCCTTCTCAACATGACGAGACTAGTGAAAACTGTCCAGACATACCCTTGATGGCGACGGTAGCATAAGAGTACGCAAGGCCCGTACACAAACAATGCAGTGGACGGAATTGCAAGGCCTGGCCTAGGTTTGATTGCTTGTATGACTCTTCGGGTTGTCTGTAAATCGCGTTGGCTGTGAGGGCATCAGGCAGGTCGTCGGTCCGAAAACAGATGCGACATATCCCATACCCGTTACAGAGCCAGGATTGATCACCGAGCTGATACGTCTGGTTGGCTTTTGTCTTGCTGGAAGGACAATCTAGGCCAACGAACTCTACAAGGTCGTGGCGCATCTTGACAGGGTGTCACGCGCGCGAAAGGCGCTCAAAGACGTCCTGCTAGAAAGTCGAATCAAGACACGCATGCCAGTTGTTGCTCGCGGGAGCCGAATACCATGGTCCCTAGCTTGAACTCCTCCTATGGTGCTGCAGCAGGGGTTGGTGGTAGGACTCGAATACCGAGGGGTAGTGAAGAGCTGGAGTTGTACGACCTCGATACTGGAGAAAGCCGACTCAATCCGAACCCCAACTCCAACGCTTTAACACCAAGGAATCATTGAACCTCTACCAATGTACAGAATTTCGTGTTTGCCTGTCAAAACATCTGCACGAAGCCTGGGTTGTCTCGGGCCTTTTTCAGCGAAAGCACCGTCACGTTGTAGCCCTGCGTCGAGCTATATACAGACAGCCTCACGAACCATGTCGACTCTGTTGAAAAAGAACTTCAAGATTGGCTTGATTCAGCTAGCTGCTGGTTGGTCTACACAAGGCTTTCGCTTGGATGGCAGTTGCTGACGAAGCTCGTGCGTAGGTAGCGACAAGAAAGCGAACCTCGCCAAAGCTCGAGGCAAGATTCTAGAGGCTGCGAAAGCGGGTGCGCAAGTCATTGTACTGCCAGAATGCTTCAACTCGCCCTACGGTTGTCAATACTTCCCTGACTACGCCGAGCCTATCGAGCCATCCCCGCCGTCGGAAGATCAATCTCCGTCATGGAACATGCTCTCATCTGCTGCCAAAGAGACTAACACGTACGTCGTGGGAGCGAGTATCCCCGAGCTCTCGCAGGACAAGAAGACCTACTACAACACCGCTTTCGTGTTCAACCCCAAGGGAGAGCTGCTGGCTACACACAGAAAGACACATCTGTTCGACATTGATATCCCAGGCAAGATCAAGTTCATCGAGAGTGACGTCCTCTCAGCTGGGAACAAAGTGACCATAGTTGATCTGCCGGAATACGGTAAGATCGGTCTAGCCATCTGCTACGATGTGAGGTTTCCCGAAATGGCCATGATAGCTGCTCGGAAGGGAGCATTCATGCTGGTATACCCAGGAGCCTTCAACACTACTACTGGTCCAATGCACTGGACCCTGCAGGCAAGAGCGAGAGCTGTGGACAATCAGGTCTACGTCGCTATGTGTAGTCCTGCTAGAGACACGACAGCGACCTACCATGCCTACGGCCACTCAATGGTTGTCAACCCCAACGCTGACGTGATCTCGGAGTTGGAAGAGAAAGAGGACATTGCTTATGCTGACATTGACGGCTCCAAGATTGACGAGTTTAGGAAGGGCGTCCCGTTGTACTCGCAGAGGAGGTTTGATGTCTACCCCGATGTAAGTGCTGGCAAGGTAAGGTATGAGGAGTGAAAAGGCCATGCATACCCAGCAGAAGAGGAAGCATCTGCTCGTTAGATGCATACCAGTTATACAATCCCACCTAGATTGCTGCTAAGCCAGTCTCGAGTCTAGTAATCCCTGCGCTGGTTCAGAAAGTTGCCGTATGCTGGCAAGTCTACGGGAGAGACTGTGGTTAAGGATCCACGCATCCTGACTCACGAACATATTGCCCCCAGTGCAGTGTGGAGAGGGGACAAAAAAGCCGCGCGCGGGAATACACGTTGATAAACCATTATCCAGTGATGGCTATCCTCCGTCGGGCTGGTCATCTACTGGCCAGCTACAGTCTGCATGTGAAGTGACTCAGGGTCCAGGCCTTATGTGAAAGCCTGCAGCGGTCGGTGTGCTCTTGCAGGAGCACACCCGTGCCCAGTGGAAGACCTCCACTGAGCCCACACGATAATACAGCTGGACAACAAGTAGATAATATCTATTGTCTGAACTTAACTTGTTCAGCACCCGTACGCAAGAACAGACAATTCACATAGTCAAACAAAATACAATGCACACCCAGTAGCAGATGTAGCTCGGCTCAAAGGGGTAAAGCTCTACAGCCACAAGGTCTTGACCTGAGTAGCCCTCTACCTAACAATACGCATCTCCAGTGAAACCTCCATGCTACACCGAGCCCAACAGCAAGCAGGAGTCAGCAGGTCCCGTTGACTAGTCTACCCGAAACACAGCAGAACATAGACTCAACCTCATGACTGAAACATTCTACACAGCCTATAGCACCATACAAATACAACCTCGCGCCGCGCACGTGCAATATGAAACCACCCCACCCTTCCACTCCCTCTCACGCTGATTCTTGCAGCTCACTCACAACTTGGCCTTGGCCCCCTCCTGCGCCTTGGCCAAGATCGGCTCCATCTTCGTCGCCTTCATCACATTTCCCTTGACCTTCAGTTTCCCGCTCATAAACAGGTTCTGCGCCTTAGTCTTCCCCGCGACCATCTTGGCGAAATCCGCGTCGCTCAGGAGCAGCGTGACGTCGGCCTTTTTGCCGGCGGGAGCCTCGCCGCGCGCCACGGTCCCGCTGTGCTTGAGGTCGATGTGCCACGCGCCTTCGGCGCCGGCGGCGTTGGTCAGCTTGAAGGCGAAGATGGCCTGGCCCTTTTTGATGGCGTCTTTTTGGTCCGCCGGGGACGAGGTTAGGGACGAGTTGATGGCGTCGAAGGCGGCGGAGGAGGGGAAGGCGTCTGGGGAGGGTCTAGTTAGCATGGTCTTTGGGAGTATGTATTTCGTAGAGGAATGCGAGGAGGGAGTGGGGCTGGGAGGAAGATCCTTGGGGATTGGGGCTCTGCCTACCGTCTTTTAGAGACATGTTGGCTTGTGTGTCGGTGTTGATGTTGGTTGGGGAGCCTTGTGTAGAGTGTTTGTTTGTTTGTTTGTTTATTTCGTGGGAGAATGATGGTCTGCAGCGGCAGTGGAGAGTTTCACGGCGTTCTTATATGAGATCTGAGATTGTTGAAGAAGAGATCTGAACCGAGTCCGAGGCGGTACAGCTATGCTATATGGATGCTCGGACTATGGTATTCCTACGATCACATGGGCATGCGAGCAGTGAGCACATGAAATCGTTCAGGTACCATTCCGCGAAACATGTGAAGATCATCTGCTCGCCGAGGCACTGACGTCACGGTTCCTACGGCCTTCGGACTTTGTGCCTAAGGCATCATACTTCAAGAGATGTTCGCTATCAATGTCATGTGTACTTGGGTATCTTAGATAGGAATTCTTTACTCGTAGAGCTGTATCGATGTTCTAATAACATGCTGCATCCATATGAGCTTGAGGGCTGATTTAAACCATACACCCGCGCTGTAACAGTATGGCAGGTCGATCAGTGACCCTCTGTATATGTGGTCATGACTTCATAGTCGGCTTTGCAGCTTACCTTGGTCGACATCAGCGGGATTCCACATGCAACTGTTGCTTTACAGCTTACTGGTATCGTCTTTGGCCCACGGCAGACCCTTCTGCTCCGCAATTCTGGTGATGAGCTTGCCAGATTCCATACCAGTCTCGAGGTTCTTCAACACGAGCAGCTCCATATCACGCTGGGTCTCCACGGTCCAGGTACCCATGTGCGGCATGAGGAAAGCCCGCTCATTCTTGACGAGGCCCGGGTGGATCTTCGGTTCCTCCTCGAAGACATCCAGACCGACAGCAGAGACTTGTCCTGACTCGAGAGCGTCGACTAGCTCGGCTTCGTTGATGAGACCGCCTCGTGCTGTATTCACAATGACGACTCCTTTCTTACACTTTGCTAGCTGAGGAGCTGAGATGATGTGTTTGGTCTTGGGGTTTAGGGCGAGGTTCAAGGATAGAATGTCTGACTGAGCCAGGAGTTCGTCAAAAGAGACGTATTCGGCTTCGCCTTCTAGTTCAGGAGAAAGGCGAGATCGGTTGTGGTAAATGATCTTGCAGCCAAAGGCGCGAGCTCGGTTTGCTAGAGCCTGTACACGACGTCAGTATGTAGCCAGGAATACGAAACATAGGAACATAGGAACTCAAGCTGGATTAGAAAGATACAACAAGTGATTCGCACGTACCCTACCAATTCCTCCCATGCCAAGCACTCCAAATACCTTATCCCGTGGATCGTGGCCAAGCGGGGCTCCACCCCTCCAGTTGCCTTCACGCAGAGCAGTGTATGAGACGTGAGCTTGCCTTAGCGCACCAAGCATCAGGAAGATTCCAACGTCAGCAGTAGCATTGTCGACGGCTACCGGGGTACTCGATACTGATATTTGTCGATTGTTGACGGCCTCGACATCGATGTTGTCGTAACCAGCTCCATTATGGCAGATGAACTTTAGCGACTTTGGCAATTGAGATACTAGCTCTTGGTCGAATGGGCCTGTCTCGGAGGTCGACTGGTTCGAACGGTAAAGGCCTACCACGTCTGAGAAATCCGACTTTAGCTTCGATAGGAATTGCTCTCGTGTGCCTTGTCTGAACTCCTTGAGGCTGTATTTCGAAGCGAGGGACTCCCACTCTTTGTTTGTGTGGATAAGATCTCCTATCAGGAGAACAGATGGCTTAGACATTGCGTGGGATCCAGTTGCCTCAAAGTTGATTCGTGCGGGAGAGCTTCTACTGCTGTGATAGGTTCGAGACTTTGCGTTGTTGCTCTTCAAGACGTGGTAACACGATCTGTGCCTATCAACAATCGCAAGGCGAGGACAGCAAACGGATACAACAGAGGCTCGAATATGGTAGCCAACAAGGTTGATTTTGTTTGTAGCCATCCAGAAGTGGTGTCAAGCTCACTGTTGCAAACAGAGTCGGTTGCTTCACCCGAATCCGCAGTGGTCGGAATCGAGTTCGGCGAAGTGCACCCCGTTTTGTCTTGTTTGTCCTTCCCCATGGCGAGTAGTCCTTGTCTGATCAGTGTTTCGGTGTTTGGCACAGAAAGTTGGAGATCAAAGAAGGGAAAATCGTGTTCATTTGATGTTCCGGAAAGTAACCCCACGGAAAGAGGAAGCGTAACCGGTGCAGATGCCGAACACATGAACACGTCACCCAATGGTGAAGCACCGGCATTTGGTGGGACCAAAATCCCTGACTTGTTTGGGCCTTCGTGAAAGAAAGTACGCCGATGGTTGCCGCATACGGGCGTCTGCCAATGGTATGATGTCTGATGCAGTCCTCGTAGTGGGCGGGTTTTCATGGGAAGTGAAAGGGGGCTACCACTCATATACTCGGCCTTCGAAGCGTCAGCAATCGTGCTGGGAGACACAACGAGGCGAAACCCAACCCTGGTAGAGTCGAGCAACCATCAGTAGTTACTCTATCAACCGGAAGCAAACTGAACCGCCTAGTTCCCCACGATTTCTCTCCCTCCCTCTACGGATTCAGACTTATAAGATATAGCACTCTGGTCGAGACGAGGACTATAGCCTGCTTTACTGTTGGCTCTTCACGAAGAAATGGCTCCCTCTAACGAAATTCAATCCCTTGTTCTACACGGAGCGAAGGATCTCCGCCTAGAAAGCCGGCCAGCACCACAGCCACAGTCGGGTGAAGTGCAAGTCGCGATAAAGGCCACTGGCCTCTGTGGCAGCGACTTGCACTACTACACACATGGCCGTAATGGTAACTTCGTCCTTCAAAGCCCTATGTGCCTTGGTCACGAGGCCGCCGGCATAGTCACAGCAGTAGCAGATCAGCCGACGAACAATGGAACGACAATCACGCCTGCCGAATCCTCGCTGAAAGTGGGCGATCGGGTCGCACTAGAAGTGGGCATTCCCTGCCGGACATGCAATTTGTGCACGACGGGACGATACAATCTGTGCCCCAAAATGAGGTTCAGGTCATCGGCGAAGACATTTCCTCACGCCGACGGAACGTTACAGGACGCCATTACGCAGCCTGAGAACATGTGCCACAAGATTCCTGAGAGCATGAGTTTCGAGGAGGGGGCACTCATCGAGCCTCTTGCTGTTTGTCTGCATGCAATCAACAGATCTCAGACTGCTGGGTCAGGATCTGGTGTACCGCTTACTGGCAGTACCGCATTGGTTATCGGTGCCGGAGCGGTGGGTATGCTTACTGCTGCCGCTCTATCGGTTTCGGGTGTCAGCCAGATTGTGGTAGCGGACATCGATGCGCCAAGACTGAAGATCTGTGAAGGACTTGGTGGTGGTAAGTTCGGTATCAAGACGTTTTTGATTCCCAAAAAGGCGCCATTACCGAGCATTGAGGAGAACTTGGCGAGTGCGACCGAATTGGCTGCTCAGATCTCTGCCTTTGCAGGACTACCGGCCGGATTCGACCGGGTGTATGAATGTACGGGTGTTCCGCCATGTGTGCAGCTAGGGATTTTCGCAAGTACTCCTGGTGGCAAGTTAGTTCTCGTTGGCATGGGCAACCCGGTACAGACGCTGCCAATTGGTGCTGCAGCGCTGAGGGAGGTCGACATCGTTGGCGTTTTCCGATATGCCAACTGCTACCCCGCCGCGATCCAGCTGTTTGCTAGTGGCAAGCTGGCTGGAATCGCCGACGCATTGGTTAGTCATAAAGTACCCTTGAGTGAGGGCGCCAAAGCGTTCAGGCTTGCGGCGAACCAGGCACAGGAAGGCGAAGATGAAGGAAGAGTGCCAGTCAAGGTGATGATCACTGCCTAGGTAGTGGTCACTTAATAAGACGGAATCACAAGGTCAGGTTGCCAGTGAATTAAAGCTAGCCCGTGGAAAAGGAGTTGGAGCTATTCATAGGGCAATTCACATTACTTCTCACATCCAAGCTTGTCGGACACATCCTTCAATTAGGATTTGAATCAAACATCTACGTTTCGCCGATGATCTTGTGTGTTTGAAGTAACAGCTATGCGCTGATCCTCGTAGCTCATGACCCTCCAGGAGGTCGCTTGCACACGTCCACGTCTTCATGGGGCCTCTGGTCTCTGATCAACCGTATTGAGCTAGCTGTTTTAGGGAACAACCCCCAGTGGAGTGAACGCCCTCGGCCCTGACGTTGGTTGCCTTGACCACGTTGGCTTCAGCGTCGTCAGCTGCAGCAGCGCCGCTACAGTATGCTGGTCGAAACATCCATCGGTGCTACCTTTGTGTGTCTCCTGCAACACATGTGCTGAAGACAGCTACCATCGAGCAACATGAACGTGTTTCGCGTCGCTGGCGACCTGTCGCATCTTGCATCGATAGCCATCCTCATCTGGGCCATCCACTCCAACAAGAGCGCTGAAGGTGAGATGCTGGCTGCACCCACCATGCAGAGAGACTAAAGACTGACTGCTTGACAGGTGTCTCGCTCGTCACCCAAGTCTTCTACCTCACCGTCTTCTCGACACGGTACCTCGACTTGTTCTGGATACCGCCCTCATGGAGTTGGTACAACTGGTTCTTCAAGATCTTCTACATCTTCTCGTCGATATATATCATCCTCATCATGACCAGGCGTTATGCTAGAACAAGAGAACGGGAGAAGGCGTGGAAGCTGGCCACTTACATCCTGGCCTTCTCAGCCGTCGCAGGACCTGTCTGCAGCCTGCTATACAGAGTGTCGTATCTTGGGAGATCCACCAATCTCATGGAAATACTGTGGGCGTTCTCCATCGTGCTGGAGTCTATGTGCGTTGTCCCTCAGCTTCTACTGCTACGACAAACACAGGTCCCCACCGTGATAAACTCTGGCTACCTCGTGTGCTTAGGTGCATATCGAGCATTGTACATACTCAACTGGCTCTGGAGGTCCGCGCATGGCGATTATCCTGACGCGATATCTGTCGTCTTTGGCATCATTCAGACAGCCCTCTACGTCGACTTCGCATGGGTATACTACACTCGACAGCGCGTGAAGCTGAGAGGAGGTGCAGTCGTCGATTCAGATGATCTGAACAAGGGTTTCTTGGTCAATAGATTTGCTAGAGTGCGTCAATCTGAAGACCGTGATCCGGAAGCTTTGGGCGACGAGGAACAACAAGCCAGACCAAAAGTCAACAACTGGGGCAAGAGAGGCGTCTCCATCAGGGCAGACGACACACTCGACTCTCAGGACCGTGTTCAAGCCCCAAATTCGAGCGCAGAGAACGAGCCATTGACTGACCCGGATCACTTCATGTCAGACGATGAGCACGACGACGCACCAGCGATCGACGCCTCTGCCCTCTCTCCAAAATGGGACGAGGAAAGACCTCGCTCTCCAAATTAAGAGCGATGCACGTCGCTCTGAGTCATCTCAAGGTGGACGCAATGTATCTCATTCGAGAACACTTCGATGGCCATTTTGCTATCTTAGACTGACCTCCTACCCGATGGGGTAGCATCGGACTTTACTAGCGTGTCTCGAGCGTATGATGAAATGACTTCAGCTTCGCCTAGATATCACATCAGGTCCTCTTTCCTCGTATCTTCTTTCTAAACTGTATTTCACGACCTGTGACTGGGCTAAGCATCGAAAACTATCGTCTGCTACGACCACGTCTTCGCGCCACCATCAGACGCGCACGGAGCTCTTCGTACCCGCCTTTCACCTCTTACTAGCTTCGTAGCGAGAGCAGCGGTATGCTCAGACAGCCACAAACACATCTCCGCCTGTCATCGCTCTCCGGCCACTTCGCCTCACATACTCATTGGAATCCCAGCAACAGCTCCCTAGCAGCAGCAAGACGCTTCTCAACATCTCAAAGGATGTCGTCACCACTAACGCTAACCTCGACGGTCAAGCTACCTTCCGGCTACGACATGCCTGTGCTGGGCTATGGTGTCTACCAGACGCCAAAAGATGTCTGTGAGTCTGTGTGTTCGCACGCACTCAAGACAGGCTACCGTCACATCGACTCGGCAAGAGTCTATCGCAATGAAGAACCGTGCGCTAACGCCATCAGAGGCTCTGGGCTAAAGAGAGAAGACATCTTCTTCACCAGCAAGATCGGGCCCCGCGACATGGGCTACGAGAAAGCCAAGAATGCCATTGAGGCGTCTTTTGCCGACACTGGCCTGGACTACTTTGATCTGTTCCTGATTCATGCTCCTTATGGCGGAACAGACGCTAGATGTGGAACGTGGAAGGCACTGGTCGAGGCACAGAAGGCAGGCAAGATCAGGTCTATTGGTGTTTCGAACTACGGCGTACATCATCTCGACGAACTGAAGGACTTCATGAAGACTTCTGGTGTTGGAGGCACCATCAGTGTCGGGCAATGG
>Ga0066648_10000450_pt1 | contig 28774 bp, 27 predicted proteins | sample CryGeyCG12114_NA_FD_59537 | JGI IMG/M metagenome (GOLD analysis project Ga0066648, IMG submission 59537) | Groundwater microbial communities from aquifer - Crystal Geyser CG19_WC_8/21/14_NA | ecosystem: Environmental > Aquatic > Deep subsurface > Groundwater | place: USA: Utah: Grand County... | reverse complement strand
AAAACTGAACCTCATCCTGATGATGCACATCAAGCAGACTCTGCCAGACATCAAGACCAGGATTAGCAACTCTCTGCAGAAGTACCAGCAAGAGTTGGAGCAGCTGGGCGCCGGCGATCTTCTCGGTAACAGCGCGAACATCGTCCTTAACATCATCACAGAATTCTCAAACGAGTACCGCACAGTTCTCGACGGTCAGAGCCAAGAATTGTCGAGCATCGAGCTGTCCGGCGGTGCCAGAATCTCATTCGTCTTCCACGAGCTCTACTCGAATGGTGTCAAGGCTATTGATCCCTTCGAGCAAGTCAAAGACATCGACATTCGAACAATCCTATACAATTCTTCGGGTTCGTCACCGGCACTCTTCGTTGGCACCACCGCTTTCGAGCTGATCGTCAAACAACAAATCAAGCGCCTAGAGGACCCATCCCTGAAATGCGTTTCCCTAGTCTTTGATGAGCTGGTCCGCATCCTAACACAACTTCTTACCAAACCACTATTTAGAAGATACCCACAACTCAAGGAGAAGTTCCACGCAGTTGTAATATCGTTCTTCAGGAAAACCTTGGATCCTACGAACAAGCTCGTCAAAGACCTTGTCGCCATGGAAGCCTGCTACATCAACACAGGCCATCCAGATTTCCTCAACGGCCATCGTGCTATGGCCATCGTCAATGATCGCCACAATGCAAACAAACCAACACAGGTAGACCCAAAGACGGGCAAACCGCTGCCTCCATCCGTACCGCCGCGCGCAGCCTCTCCCTCGCTCCCTACAGACGGCAGCGATACAAACTCTGGCTTCTTTGGCTCTTTCTTCGCCTCCAAGAACAAAAAGAAGATGGCGGCGATGGAGCCGCCGCCAGCGACGCTCAAAGCATCAGGAACGCTCTCAGAACGTGAAGGCCAAGAAGTCGAGGTCATCAAGCTCCTCATCAACTCGTACTTCAACATCACGCGACGCACTATGATCGACATGGTGCCCAAGGCCATCATGTTGAACCTTGTGCAGTTTACGAAAGAGGAGATGCAGCGACATTTGCTTGAGCAGATGTACCGGACGACGGAGCTGGACGAGCTGCTCAAGGAGAGTGAATACACGGTGCGTCGGAGGAAGGAGTGCCAGCAGATGGTGGAGAGTCTGGGACGGGCGACGGAGATTGTCAGTCAAGTGCAGTAGGGGTCGTAGTAGTAGCCAATGAATGAACGGATGGGTCGTGGCTCACGTGGAGAGCATGCATGCATGATACCTCTGAACAGGTAGCTCTGAATACATTGTTTGGTTGATGGGTGTGCTTCTCCCGCTTGGAGTCTAGGAGAAGGCAGAAGGCAACGATTGATTATAGCTTAGCATAGTAGCAAGTATAGAATGAGCGCAACGAGATGAGATTAGTTTCTTGAATTGAAGATGGGTGCCGGTGTGTATATACGTAGACATAGTTTACGGGCGTGATCGCCGGTACTTGGACATGGAGTGCAGCCTGATGCTACCTTTTCCGCTCAATATCTCTCCTCCGAGGACTGTCCCGCCACGTGGCGTGGGAGATGCGCGATGTGCATCGCATTGCAGACCAGACAAAAGCCGACACGCAGCTTCCCCTTATGTATCGCGCAGGTATGTACTACTGGTGTACCAAGTGGTACAGACGCGTGTGATTGGAGAGATCTCGATTCGACTTGCTTAGGGATTAAGTAAGCACTGTGCTGTGCTGTGCTGTGCTGTGCTGTGCTGTGCTGTGCTGTGCTGCGTTGGCTCTGGGATTCTCAAGCTCGGGCGTGGTATGTGTCGACCCGTGGCCGCTGAGAGAGATTGTATTAGACTGGACTGGGGATTGTAGAGGAGAGTGGAGTGGGAAATAGTTCTGTTTGTTCTCTGGTTGAGTGTTGAGCAAGGAGACGTCGAGCTGGGTTGGTTTCGTGCTGGGACTCTCGGTGGCTTCGGGGCCGGACTGGTGCGTTGTCGCGAGAGATTGCACGCGATGTGATGTGTGACGGATGGACGACTCGATCTCGACTCGGCAAAGGGTAACTTGTCTTAACCCAGAAGCGATGTTTCCTTCTCGATGTACTGCAATGGTAGTAAGTCTCTGCTGCATCGTTGCGCTGGCATAGTCCAGGGCCTGGCCAGTCCTGCTTCATGCTGTAGGTGTGGAAAGATGCTCCGTTTCGGACTTCTGGGACACACCGGTCACTGGTGCCAGTATTGGGTGAGTAGATCGATGGGCGTTTGATCTGCTGTTCGTTGCGGACCGGGGGAGTAGGTCGTGCGTGGCGATGCAGTATTGGGTCGGACGCTTGTAGTCTCCAGTCAGACTGGCTTGAGAGGCGCAGTGCTGCTGTTGAATGTTCCGGGAGGACGCCAACTCCTGAAATCAGCGCTGGGCTGGTGTTTCGTGCCCGAGTTCCAATTTCTCGGGTTGCGCTCTCAGTTTCCCAACAGTACCCGACCTCGATTTCTGCGGCGATCAATCACTTTCTGGCTGACGCATGTAGGCGTCGATAGCGGTCGAGAAGATAGCAAAGCCTCCACCACCGAGCAGCATAGCCTGAGGTCCAGCGTTTCTAGCCAGAATCGCGCCAGCCATCATACCCGCTCCAGCCGAGTTGTATAGATCATTCTTGGCGCGGAAGCCTTCAATGGTACACTCGCAGAGACTGAACAAGAAGCCTATCTTGCCAAAGTTTTTTGCGGACGACCAGGACCGACTGCCCATGTCCTTGAAACCTTTGCGTAGCTGCTCGCGCATAGGTAGAGTGGTAAGCTCGCGACCTTGAGGGGTCATCGGCGTGTCGTAACTCATCTAGTCAACATGTAAGCAGGCGATGGTAGTTGGGACCGGTGTTGGGACTGTACCGAAGCCATGAAGAGGCCAAAGACACCTCCCAAGGCAAAACCTGCGCCGCCAGCCATCATCGACTTGACGAGACATGATTCCATTCCCGATTGCATCTGTGTGTACCGTTAGCAATGACTCGGTGCCTCGCTGGGTCCAGTCGTACCATCTTGACCATCTTCGCTTCCTGCTCCGACATGCCGGCGTCCTGCTGTTGGCCTGCGACGCCTGGGAGGCCGGCGTGACCACCAGGGAATGCCATGATAGTGGTAATACAAGGGTGAATGAGAGAAAAGTAGTGTACAAGTGTGGATGATGAAGGAGAATGGACTGTTGACGAGAAGCGTGTTGATCTCGAAACATTTTCCAGGCGCATGCGATCAGTACCCCCAGCCAAAATTACACAATACACAGCCTGTACTCGGCATTACAACCTCGGAACGGCTTTCGCTGACCATTTCGTCACGGAAACTTTTTGGATTCGAATGGCCAGGTTCGAACAGTAGCATGTACCGACGGTTTCCTTCGAGGGACAATTCACTCACTTCGAGCGCACACGTACATCACCCGCCATCATGTCACAGTCAACCCGAAGCTTGACTTCAGTGCTTCGAAGCGCCGCGCAGACCTCGAGATTGCCGATACAGCAGAGCCGGCAACAGCAATCACGATGCCTATCACTACTAGCATGCCGGCAGCATGAAGCTCAGGTCCGCATGCGCAAAGACGCCATCAGACAGCGCATCACCGCCCTCGAGCAATCACGGCGGAAGTTCAGTTTCACGCCCCAACAGCAGCACGGACATCTCGATCCGCCAAAGCCTGGTGAAGAGTGCGTGTACTATGCATCGCCTTGGAGCAAAAGCACCGCAGTACGAGCTGAGCTGAGCTGAGCTGACACTCCAATTGCAGATTAAAAGTCACGTTCGTCGAGAAAGACGGCGACTCTCACACTTTCGAAGTCGCAAAGGGCGATAACCTCCTCGACATAGCCCAAGCCAATGATCTCGAGATGGAAGGTGAGGAGACCCGACATCTCTGGCAAACAAACGACACTAACACTCTGTAGGCGCCTGCGGAGGTTCCTGCGCCTGCAGCACCTGCCACGTCATCATCGAAGACGCCGACATGTACGACAAGATGGAGGAACCCGACGACGACGAGAACGACATGCTGGACCTGGCCTTTGGACTGACCGAGACGAGTCGCTTGGGCTGTCAGGTCAAGATGAGTCCCGAGTTGGATGGCCTGGTGGTCAAGTTGCCGGCCATGACGAGGAATTTGCAGGCGAGTGATTTTGGCGGCGTGAATCCGAAGCATCATTAAGCTAGCCTGGCTATGGGTTGGGGGGCCAGCAGCGTGGCGAGGGAATGGACAAGAGACAGAGGAAAAGGCACATGCAGGGCTTGCCACTGATGCTACTACTGGGCGCACCATGACATGTATAGCACGACCTGTAACAGATGTACGCATAGAGATATAGACGGACGACAAGAACCTTGCTCTCTAACGCCTGCGACCACTTGCAGTCGCTTATGCAGCAACCTCCTTCTCCCTCTTCTTGCCCCCGATCAGGTCGAGGAAGCCCTCTTTGCTGACCTCGCCCACCTTCCGCTCCCGCTCGCCTATCCCCACCGTGCCCACCCTCCGTTGCTCTCTCCGCGCCTCCTCAGCCTTCTCGTGCGCCCCTCTGAAGGCGTTGAACAGCTGGATCACACCCCTCGTCGCGATCTTTCTCAGCTGCTTCTCCTTCTCCGCCACGTCACCCGCGATTCCCCGCTCAATGCCCAGCACGTCGGTCGTGCGGCCTTTCTGCAGCGCGGCGCGTTTCTCGGCCCGCAGTTTGGACGTGGCGCGTGCTTCGAGCCGCGTGTTGCTGGCGTCTGAGCGGGACTGGGCGGCTGCGGCGCTGCGGGAGAGGACCGGGTCGGTGCGTTGGGATGTCGGGAGTTTGGTGGCGAGGATTTTGGAGATGGAGGTCGAGAAGGCTGTTGGGTCGTTGCGTTTCGACTTGGTCTTGACTTTGGTGTGGTTGGGGTTGGTGGTTGAGGCGTCTGAGCCGGAAGATTGGTCGTCTGAGGCGGAGTCGTCGTCGTCGTCTTCTGCTTCGTCGGACGACGGCTGTGGCTGGTCCAGGGACGCTGGCGTTTGGGATGCCGCAGCTTCAACCTTACTTGCAGCTTCTTCTTCTTCTTCTTCTTCTTCTTCTTCTTCTTCTTCTTCTTCTTCTTCCGACGAACTCGAACTCTTGTCTGCTTCGTCAGCGTCGTCCTCGACCCCCTTCTTGCTTGCTTCTGCCTTCGGTGGCATGGGAGCATCAGTTGCGACCTGCTTCTTCGGCGTCTTGCGCTTCTTTCCCACGGCAGGTTCAATGACTTGGGCTTCGTCCCCGTCCGAGTCGCCTAGGTTCACCGGCGCAAAGCCAACATCCTGGTCCGAGGCGGCTTCATCCTCAGAAGACGAGCTGTGGTAGTTCTTCTGCTTTCGAATCCGCTTGCGTGGTTTACTCGTCTTGCCGCGCATCGCTTCGTCGACTTTGCGCTTCTTGGCCGAGACTGGCGTTATGCGTGGCATGGTGTGTGGTTGCCGAGTGAGTGGTGCTGGTACCGTTGCAGACAGACGTCGTGAGTGCTTGGTCGGTGTGTACCTTTGCTGAGAAAGGCTCGGGAAAAGTTCATGCGACTTGGGGCGGGCCTCGGAGAGATTGAGGCATCAAGGCATCCACGTGAATGCCTGGCGAGATCGTCTCTGGCGACCGTACCCCACACTGCTATGCCTCGAATCGCCATGCTCGCCATGCTCGCCATGCGTCAGTCTCGACCTGTTCCCTCTACTCGAGACACCACATCCAACATACCCCTTCGTCTCCTCCACCACCCAACATGGTGCTCTCCGACTTGGGACGGCGCATCAATGCCGCCGTCCAGGACCTCTCGCGGGCGCCCAACCTGGACGAAAAGGCATTCGACAACATGATCAAAGAGATATGCGCTGCCCTCCTCGCCGCAGACGTGAACGTCAAACTAGTCCAAGGCCTACGCAAATCCATACGAGACCAAGTCAAATTCAAAGACCTCCCTCCCAACACCAACAACAACAACAAGCGCCGCCTCATCCAACAAGCCGTCTTCGACCACTTGACCCACCTGGTCGACCCCCATGCCGAGCCTTACAAGCCGAAAAAGGGCAAGAGCAATGTGATCATGTTCGTCGGCTTGCAGGGTGCAGGAAAGACGACAACCTGTACGAAGCTGGCCCGATATTACCAGACCAGAGGCTTCAAGGCCTGTTTAGTTTGTGCTGATACCTTCCGAGCTGGTGCATATGACCAGCTGAAGCAGAATGCCACCAAAGCCAAGATTCCTTACTACGGTAGTCTGACCCAGACCGACCCGGCCGTCGTCGCTGCAGAGGGTGTAGCCCGCTTCCGGAAAGAGAAGTTCGAGATCATTATTGTGGATACGTCGGGAAGACATCAGCAGGAGGCAGACTTGTTTGCTGAGATGGTACAGGTTCAGTCTGCTATCAGACCCGACCAGACCATCATGGTCCTTGACGGCACCATTGGTCAGGCTGTCGAGTCTCAGTCTATGGCCTTCAAACAGACCGCCAACTTTGGCGCCATCATAATAACAAAGACTGACGGTGGCGCTGCTGGTGGTGGTGCCATATCTGCCGTCGCTGCCACACATACACCCATTATCTTCCTTGGTACCGGCGAGCATATGATGGACCTAGAGCGCTTCGAGCCCAAGGCTTTTATTAGCAAGCTGTTGGGTTACGGCGACATGACAGGCTTGATCGACCATATCCAGAGTATCACAAGAGACAGTGCTGCGATGAAAGAGACGCAAAAGCATCTTGCCGAGGGAATCTTTACCATGAGAGATATGAAGGAGCAGATCACCAACATCATGAAGATGGGTCCGCTGTCGAAGGTAGCAGGTATGATACCGGGTCTAGGGGGAATGATGTCCGGCATGTCAGATCAAGACGGCACCGATAAGATGAAGAGGATGGTCTACATATTCGACTCCATGACCGCCAAGGAATTAGACTCTGATGGCAAGATCTTGGTCAACCAGCCTACGCGCATGACGAGGATAGCACACGGTTCCGGCACCTCAGTCAGGGAAGTCGAGGAGCTGTTGACACAACATAGAGTCATGAGCGGCATTGCCAAGAACATGGGTCAGAACAAGGCCAACATGGCCAGGACACAGAAGATGATGCAAGGTGCAAACTCGAAACAACAGGCCGCTGCAATGCAGAAGCGCATGCAGTCCATGGGAGGTGCTGGGAGAGGAATGCCTGGAGGTGGCCAAATGGCCGAGATGATGAAGATGATGCAAGGCATGGGCGGCGGCGCGCCCGGTGGTGGTGGTGGAGGCATGCCCGATATGTCGGCTTTGATGAACCAAATGGGTGGTATGGGAGGGCTAGCGAATATGTTTGGCGGTGGAGGCGGTGGAGGCGGTGGAGGCGGTGGAGGCGCTGGTAGAGGAAGGGGAAGATGAGCTGCGTGCATTCGAGGATGAACAAAGTGTGACGCAGATAAGACGACCGAGATACCCAGAATGATTACGACCTGATGCAGACTCAAAATGCAATATCTAATCTGTCGAAACCATCGTCGGCTGAAAAGAGATTGCACAAGTGTTATAGGTCTCGACAACAAGGCTGACAGCGTTGCTGGCAGGATCCATCTCTGCTTAGACTGGCTTGCTGGTGTGGTAGATCTCCAAATGAGCTACGTGGTAGTCAGGGGACATACCAGCAGCTACCCGGATCTGCCCAAGCGGACGGACCTACGTTCTGCGGGAAACCGATACTCCCAGCACCCGCCAATGTGGAGAGATGAGCTGTAACAGGCGCCGGGTGCTTTCCTCGCATCGCAAAATATAGGGGCGAAGGGGGCAGATGTACAGTACTTCTAAACGTCGCAGCTCAAGATAGCCCGACGGTCCAAAACCTCCAGCCCAGAAGATTTGGACCGCCACAAAGACCCATCTGCGGCTGATTTTGATCTGGACGAAATCACATACATAATTGCACAGCAAGTTGCGTGACCAATTCAAGATTGCTGAGAACTCACACCAGTAGCACAAGGCGTTTCCCTTTCTTTCATCAGCCCATATCGACCATGTCTACCAAAAATGCCGGAGCCGGTCAGAACATGCCTGCACCGGGCGTATCATGGACTTCGTATAACTCCTAACCCACACCAATCACAACTTACTCTGTTCCCTCAACTCGGCCGCGCCCTTGTCGCCGACGTCCCACTCTTTCCCCTTCCTCCAGCCCATCCACTCCCTCAACGTCTCCTCTCCGCCCTCGCCGGTCTGCAACAACGTCCCCTCATACTTCATCTCCACCTCCCGCGCCGGACTCTCCGTCAACCCCACAATCGGCCGAAACTCGTACTCGCGCTCCTCCAAATCGCGCCACGTCAGCACGGGCACACAACATGCGTCGGTCCCGTCAAAGACGCCCTCCCACTCGGCCCTCGTCTTCGTCTTGAACCGCGCCGCGAACACTCCGCGCATGTACTCCCAGCTCCTCTTGTCCTCGCGCCTCATGCCTTGCTCCGGCACGATATCGGCCTCTGTCAACCCCAGCCCCTTCAACAACAGCGCGAAGAACTGCGGCTCCAGCGCACCCACAGCCATGTACGCGCCGGCGTCCTTGGTCTCATAGCAGCCGTAGTACGGCGCACCGCCGTCCAGCACGTTGGTGCCGCGCGGGCCGCTCCACATGGGCGTGCGCGTCAGCACGCGCGGGAACGTGCCCAGGTAGTTGACGCCGTCGGCCATGTTGGCCTCGACGACCTGGCCGCGCCCGCTGACGGCCCGGTGCAGCAGCGCCAGCAGCACGCCCGTGAACGCCACGTGGCCGCCGCCCGCAAAGTCTGCGAGCACGTTGCCGGGCGCCTGCGGTGCGCCGCCATTGCCGCCCCCGAGCATGCTCAGCACCCCGCTCACGGCCAGGTAGTTGATGTCGTGGCCCGCCATATCCTTGTACTTGCCGTCGCGGCGGAAGCCCGTCAGCCGCACCGTGATGAGGCGCGGGTTGAGCTTGCATAGGACCGTGGTCGGGTCCAGCCCGAGTTTCTCGAGCACGCCCGGCCGGTACGGGTCGATGAGCACGTCGGCTTTGCGGATCAGCGAGAGCAGGAGCGCGTGTGAGCGGCGCGATTTGAGGTCGAGCGCCAGCGAGGATTTGTGCGTCGTTAGGAGGTCGGATGAGGGTGGGCCTGGGCGGTCGATGCGCAGGACCGAGGCGCCGTAGGACGAGAGGAGGAGGCCGCAGAAGGGGCCCGGGGCGAGGCCGGAGAGCTCGAGGACTTTGAGGCCCGTTAGGGGGGGTTGAGATTGGGATTGGGATTGGGGTTGAGACATGGCGGTGACGGTGGTGGGTGCTGGGTGGTGGGACAAGTGTTTGGATTTGGGAATTTGAGATACAGGCACACTGAGGTGCTGCTGGGTGGCTATGCTACATGTCTGGTTGTGTTGCTTGATTGATTGGGTGTTGGAGGAGGAGCGAGAGCCGGCGAGGACCAGCTGAGCAGCCGAGGGGGCCGAGGTCGTTTGCGGGTACGGGTGCGGGTGGCATTTTCCGAAAAGCTGGGGGGGCGCTAAATCACCAGCTGGACTCCACTGAGTTACGTGTACTATCTCTCTGTCTCGAGCTCAACTCGTGTTGCTGGAGAATCGTCATTGTACGTTGCTGCATGCCCTCTCGATACTGCCATAACTGGACAGAGTGATAGCAACCTGACTACTGATCAGTCTCTTGTAAATTGTTTAGGACGTCTAAGAAAAACACCCATCACACGATCCCACCACACTGTGTTCTGCCTGCCTTTGGAGCTTGCTGATTTCGAGACGGTTTATCTCGTGTAGCTCACTGCGAAGGAGTCTATGTGAGCAAGGCTGCACCGAGGTGCCAGTCGTGCTTCCAATTGTTCATTACTCGAGGCTATGTCGTTGACTGCTCGCCAAGACTATTGACCAAGATCTAGTTCAACGCACCTTCTGTGGTCACACTTCGAGCAAGCGTTCCCCGGACAGAACCTCTAGACACGTGACACATAACTCAGCTTCAAAAACGTAGCCTCAGCGGAACTGCTCAAGGTAGGACTCAATTAGAAAGGAGCTAATCAATAATGACGAGACAGACAATCTCGTCCAGGAACAGAAAGGAGACCACAACTCCCGCTCGTACGCAAACAATAACTCCTGCGTAGCCCCTCGACCTAGCGCGCCATTACAATCGTCCCAAAACATCACGCTTCTCATCAGCCACGTTGTTCGACACACAAATCAGTGTATACCCACCCGTTCACGAATAAAGGATACCCCAACGCCGCGCTGAACATTGCCTCCACAGGTGTACCTAGTAACAGGCTTCTGCATCCAAGTCATGCTCGACAGAAAATGTAATGAGACGTCAAAAGGAGGTGCCGAACTGCCGGTTACTTGTCTTCACTGGCAATGCGTTGCAGGTGACCGTGGACGGGCTCGTCCGGAATCGTGATTATCAATTCCGGAATATGTCGTGGATGATGGGCCACGCCGATCGGTGGAACCTCGAGAGATCATCAAGGTCGCATACCCGCGCTGAGGCAAGATACCACATCTTGATATGGTGATAATTCGGCCTCGTCTCCCTCTCTTCCAGCCTTCGAACCTGGCACCAGAGATTGGTTCCACTCGGCTGACAGCATCTTCCAGTCACCAAGGTGGATGTCGAAGTTGTCCATTTCTGTAACTTTGCTTCTCCAGACCAACCGCGGCCCGACGTGATCCCATATCTCTGGCTTGCGAGCAACCTTGTCAAGGTCTACGCCACGAGGGATCTTGAAATCGATGCATGCAAGCAACGAGACCTCGAATTTCATGCTGGTGCCAGGATCGAGCTCGACCCTACCATGTTCGTTTGTCAGGAACCGCTGATTGTATGGGTCGAAGCGTCGATTGAACAGCAACCCGAGCCCGTCTTGCCAGCCGTCGTGTTGCTGGAAGTTCTGCATACACCAAGGCGGCTCATCATTGCGCTCGTCGGCATCCCTCTGCAGCTGGGATATCTTATCTCTCCGCTCACGGTAGGGATACGGCCCTAGTAGACTAGCACTCGAAAATTGGGCAAGTGTACAAGTCTTGAGGTTTGCGTAGTGTTGGAAGTCCGAGGCAAAGATTGAGAGGACGGTCACCATGGAGTGTAGCTGGGGGTATTTGGGACGACGGCGGTAACGGGTGGGAACAGCAAATCCGATCACGACATTTTCCAGCCGTTGACGGTGTGATGCCATGTTCATCAGAGGTCCAGCACCCCAGATGCCTTCATGTCGGTACCTGACAAACGTCTCAGCCTCTATGCAGAGATGCAGTCTTGACCAAAGGACTGGCGAGGCTTCAACGTGGGCCATCTTGCAGGTATGCAGGATGGAAACATGAAGGTTCCGCCGATACAATCCAGGACCGGAGAGATCTGGCCATTGGTCCTCGTACACGTCGAATATGAGATGCGCATCCTGGAACACGTGCTCGTATATCATGAGTCGCAATTCAGCAGGTAGTCGAAAAAGGTAGCATGGACGACGATCGGTCGAACCAGCTGTAGGTCGTAAGGTTGTTGAGTTCATGGCTTCTCATGCACCGCTGCCCTTGGTTGTGAATATGGTCGACGTTGTCCAGTGTCTAACGCTGGTGAAGCGCCGAATCAAGCATACTTTGTCCAGCAATATATGCAATATATGCCCAGCGCAAGTTTGGGTGGCGGTTGCCAACCTGGGACCGCCGGGTAGAATCCCCTGCTCCGAGTCAGGAGATTGATCGCTTCATGGCGCTAAGCATAAATTCTTTGTTGCAGGCGAAGCAGGGTCGCGTAGTGCAAAACTCGCGTTCTACCCGTGCCTGAACGTTGGGCCCAGTGGATCACGTCCCCGCCTTGCTGGGTTGCTGCATGAGTAGCGCCTCTTTGAGAGGCTTCCGCCATAAAATGGACCATGTAGGAAGGTGGCACCGATGCAGCACATGACAGCACATGGGTTTTGTGCGTGGCAGAAAGCAACGGGGAGTTGCTTGAGCATTTCTTCATGTACCATCAGCGATTAATCCTTTATCGGCAGTGGCAGGGCATCGACCGCCTGCATGGTTGCTGGTGGGGCCAACTCGAGTCCAGATCGAAAGGTGGGCGATCGAAATGTGTCCGCCCCGTATCCTGCAGAGTGACGGCAGGTGCACTTGGCATGAGATTTCTGGAAGAATCCAGCAACAAGTGAGGCTCATCGTGCCTTGCGGGATAGAGAGAAAGAAAAAGCTGTATTGAGAAGCATCTATCTACCCCGCGTGCATGTAGCTCTCGAACGGTATTGACAGGATGGTGTCATGGCTGCAACGACATGAATTGCCAAAAAAGTTCGTTGTAATGACGTAGATTGTAGCAGGCACGACGACATCATGCTTCCAGCAGGGTGGCTGGCTACTCGTAGATTCTGAGTGCTTCATCTTACAACATCTAATTCTGCAACGACTGTCCATGCGCCCTTTGCAGCGTTCAAATTATGGCTGAATCGAGGTACCAGCCCAACCCTCTACGACCATACTACGTGCCTGCATCCATCGGCAGAGAAAGTCAGGCCATACCCAACGCGACGAGCGCGAAACCAACCGCGTCTTCAGCCTTCTCGTTCCCAGACCTCGACTACTCCGAATACATACCCGATGCGTCGCCATCGGTGACTGGCCAGGTCAAGGGCCTGCTGGAAAAGGCACTATGGAAGTATACTAGTGTCGCAATAGCACAGCCATTCGAGGTCGCGAAGCTCATCTTGCAAACTCGAGTGGCACAAGAACAAGATGCAGATGACGCGTTTCGAGGACAAGATGATGCTCACAAGGCGCACGACTTCGAGGATGACGACGATGAGGACGACGAGCCGAACTATTTTTCTTCGTCGGCCGCCTTTGGTGAATCCACGAATCGTTCGCCTACCCGTGGGAGGAAAGGACGGCCAGCTAGAGAAGATGCTCATCAGAGAGCAGCCCAGACATCGCCAGACACTCTGTCCATGAAGAACCCACATTCAATACTGGATGCTCTGTCCGCTCTGTCGTCCGACAGTGGTGGTCTTGCTATCTGGAAAGGCACAAACTCGACGTTCATCTACACCGTTCTGCTCCGAACCTTCGAGACATTCTTCCGCAGCTTCCTAGCCGCCGTCTTCGGCGTTGCTGACAACGACATCTCTCCATCATTGGCAACCGGCATATCTGACGCGACCATCCTAGGTTCGGTATCGCCTGCCGCCACAGTCTTGATTGCAACAACTGCAACAGCGCTTTCAGCCCTCATCCTTGCTCCTGTAGACGCAGCCCGCACTCGACTTATCCTCACACCAGCATCGCACGAACCAAGGTCTCTGCTAGCAACAGTACGCACACTGTCTCCGGCCTACCTTACGCCAACACACCTGATTCCAATTACCTTCCTTACCTCCTCAATACCAACATTCATTGCAACATCTACCCCACTCCTTCTAAAACAATACCTTGCCATCGATCCCGCAATGAACCCAACAACCTGGTCGATCTTCACCTTTCTTGGCTCCGCACTAGACCTGTCCATCAAATTCCCACTCGAAACAGTTCTCCGCCGTGCACAGATAGCAACCTGGACCTCCCCCCAGTTTGCCCCTCCCAAATCACAATCAAAGCGAAAAGCAATTAAGACCATTGTTCAAGTGCCGCAGGCATACAGAGGTGTCTTACCTACCATCTGGGGCATCATGCGCGACGAGGGCTACTCGGAGTCTCAGCGGGACCGTACAGCGGCGCTGATGGGCAAAGCGCCGAGACGGAAGAGGAAAGGGCAAGGGGTTGAAGGTTTATACCGCGGCTGGCGGGTTGGTCTATGGGGCTTGGTAGGCATTTGGGGCACAAGTTTCGTGGGTGGTCTACAGAGTGGCACCGAGGCTGCCAGTGCGGATGCCGGCGTCCATGGTGGCAAGTTCTAGTTCATGTTCCTGTACAACTCGTGATGACCAGAGGGCGCAAGAGTCTTCCGGAGAGCAAGGCGTTGTGGCCATGGAAAATATCTATCGAACTCTTCTCTCAGCTACATGTCAACAGGAGCAGGCTATTGCCACCTGCTTTATGTCCGCGGTGCAACTTAGCAATTTTGAGTCCCGCAATGGCTCTCTTACCTCCGAACCAGCACGTGTCCGAGGCGCTCCGCTCCTCTTCGTCCGGCGTGTTACGGTGCTAACCTCATGGAGATCACTCATCCGCTCTTTTCAGTACCCACAGTTGTCGGCTATTTCTTCCGACCCCCAAGCCCCAAGCGTCGGATCTGAGTTACTAAACTTCCTCGCGACGCATACTCTTGGTCCGAACGGGACCTGGTTACGATGCAAGGAATAGACAGCCGGTCAGAAACTGGAAAAATCGACCATGCATCATCAATTCTCCATTTAGACAATTTACAGTACATCGCAGGGAACGCTCAGGCTATCTAACACAGTAAGGAATAGTTTTCCGTACCACCAACTCCAATCCACACGCATACTCAATTCAAATCATGACGCCCACCCAGAACAGGCTGCAGAAGACAAGCCACGGCAAGCTCAGCCTCTCCAAACCAGCGCCTACGTGCGTGGCGTCCGAAGCCTGCTGCTGTTCGGCGTTTTGCACCTTCCTCAAGCAGCTTAAGTGCACCTCTGGCTCGCTCAGATAGTCTACGGGGCCGGTGGTGGCATTGTTCCATGGTTCGTTGTAGAACAGCGTCAGGATAGCTGAGGTTCCATTCTTGAAGCGCTTGACTGCCTCGGTATCGGATTCGCCATCGAAGGTCTCTTGTGGGCCGAGGACCATGTTGTAATCCGAGCCTCCGGTGGTCAAGCTGCAGCCGTCTTGTGTTTGGTACATCGAAGGCGTAAGTTCGGTGTCATTGGTCAGAGCTGGAGGGAAACTCGTTAGCGGCTAATGTTGACAAAGAAGAAGATGTGCTCTGAGCTCGGATCTCAACGTACTGGTTGCGTCTTGATAGCCGAATTGTTGCGTCCTGAACGCCTGCGCGCAGCTCTCGGGATATGGAGTTCCCTCAAGCCTGCGTCCGACTTCGGCACATGGAGGCATTGCAGAGTCGTAAGAAGTGTCGTTGAGAAGATCGAGCAGCTGGTTGCGAACCTGAGCAGCGATATCCTGGGCGCACCGATGGCCCATGACAGTGCCGCAGCCGAAGTTGCTGTAATCGTTGAAGCCGAATGGAAGCTGCAGATTGCTGGTAATATTGCCTCCTAGGACCATGGCACAGGCTCCGAAGTCCGTGACGTTCTGGAAGTCGAGCGAGGATGGACTACCAAGGTAGAATCCTCTGTAGGAGAAGGGATTATTCTTCGGCGTTTGATCACCTTCTGTCATGGTCCATGTGAGAAGACCGTCCGAGGTGATGTTGCTTTCGAAAGACATAATGCCGATACCATCCTGCTTACCGTCGTATCTACAAACGCCACCTTCGACTTTCGTGTTCTGCTTAGGGCAGTCCACGTCGGTTCCATTGCAGCCAACAAGTTGTGATAGAGCATGGTGGACGAAGCAGAGCAGGAAAATAGTGGTGGTGTTGAGCGTGAAACAGACTGATGCAGATCTCATCCTTCCTGTGGTCGTGCAACGTGAGGTCACCAAGGTATAGCGTAGGGCGAAGTTGCATAGAGAATCAATGACTGCGCAGGTAGTTCAGCAGCGGCGAGAATGACTATTATCACGGCACGCGCCAGGGCATTCAGGAGTTCTTCGGACGACATGGCTTGCAATCGATGGCCCTTGTCGGGGCGGCAAGTAGGCGCTCGTCTTGATAGACGCGCTGAAGCCAATATAAGATGAGCACATCATTCTCTAGTCGGTCTCTCGGGGGCCTGAAACAAAGTCTTGGCGCGCCAAGGGCGGTTGCAACAAAGCGCCGAGACAAGCATGTCAAGTCCAAGGCCGTGGACGTGCCTATATTGGTGCCACGAGCAACGAACTCTAACGACCCGCTGCGAAGACTCACAGGCTTACAGATCTCACATGATCCAGCGGATATGTGGCGCAGCATTAGGTACATGCATGTCTCAACGACGCCGCTGCTGTCAAACAGGCCGGTCATGCTCCGCGCTACCCCATCACGAAATTGTATAGCTTCATCTTTCCACACGCCTCTCAAGCAGACTTGTACAGTGAGCGCAACACTAGTGAGACAGGCTCTGACAGGTATAATATGGTCTGCCTCTACATTAGCTACCGCGAACGCAAGTCGTCGCGAATCAGAGGCCTCAGGATAAGTACTATGTCAGTTTTCCCAGCTCTTACACTGTGTTCGATTTCGACATTGACTGACGACCTCTCTTGTCGTATTACTAATATCCCTACCTTGATCTCTCTACATACACACCTCCCCTAGAGCCTCAGCCGACGCTATCCACGCTGCCAACAACTGTGCCATTCCCAATTCTCCCATGTTGTCGAACGCCATTGGTTATTTTGGAGCGATAGGCCTCATTGGCAACACGATCGGCTTCTACACCGGTCTCAAAGATACACTTTTCCATCCGGCTCCTGCTGTTGGCACTAACAACCTGCGTGTCTATGTTGGCCTGACCAACAAGGACGTCGCCGATGAGATGAGTCTCCAGGGCAGTGCACCAGCTCTAGCCGTCTGGGATGCTGGCGGCAACTTCTTGGGCCAAGACACGCCCGACGCAGGATCGATCATTCCTGCAGGAGGATTCCGTGGTTATGCCATCGAAGGGCGCGGTGGGGTCGACTACTTGTCCGTCGTACAAACTGGCAACGACGGTGTATGCATCTCCTCCATCACCGTTCAATCAGCGAACGTTGGTCTGCAATTTCTATGGACCGGCGATATCGGTAAAGCGTGTGGTGCGCCTTGGTACCCCCAGCGCAATGCTATATCAGTTGACGACCCACGTCTAGTACCAGCCTGCGTCTGGATTGACGGCAACGGAGATAGCGGCCACAACTGGAAGGGGTTCAACATGCATGTAGGCAGCTTCTCCATTCTGGGTGGCACTGACGCCTTCGACGAGGTAACAGAACTTTGGACAGCGAACAGAGACCTCCTATGCAGAAGTGAACCACGGTTCAGTCTCTACGAGGATATCAAGGTTGGCAGCCAAATCCGAACATATATAACAGACCCGACAAGGATCAATTCAGCCTCGCAAGAATACGCAGACCAGGTATTAAGCTCGGACAACTGGGGCTGGGGCGAGATGCCGACCGCAGGCGAACTCCGCTCGGCCCAACCGGCAAGCCCAGGATAGTCTGTCTGGAGGGCGACTGCCAGCCCAAAGGACCATCCTTCGACAAGAACATACCCGTCCAGACCGAAACACGCCGAAACCTGCACCCATCGACATTCCAACGCCGCCGTCAAACGCACAATGACCGCACCGCCTACATAACACACCTCAAGAAGCGCCAACTCATCCACGCCGACCGCCTCGTTATCTCGAGCCTCGCAGAGCACAGCGCGACCGAGCTGTGCGACAGCGCATCATCACTCGGCCCGGACATGGTGTCCCTGGCGGAGCAGATGTTCTGCGACATGTCTGAGAAGACACTGTGGCCCGTCTGTGCCGGTGGCGATGCTGCCGCGTCGAGATGTTTCGACATGGACACTCGGACTGTGCGTGGCTCGGACGGCGGTTTCCCCACGACGAACGCAACCCTCTTTACCGGTGGTGCGAAGAAAGCGGTAACACAGGTGGCCGTGCCGAATAAATCGTACACTTCTGTTAGTACGTGGGATCCGTAAGGACAGCGTGGACAGTGCTTTCTTCAATCTTCGTTGTGTGGAGTTTAGGTTACATGCAGACTTTGGCGTTGTCTCTGTGGTAAGGGGTGTCTAGGATGGATATGCTTTTCTACTTGAAATTGTTTTTCCAATGCCCTGCGGTACCGGCACTGCATCGTTCGTAGATTCGTACTGTAGCTGCAGATGTTTTTCTACGACTCCTTTCTCCTTAGTCCGAGATGACTGATGTGGTCACGAGTATCTTCCTATCGAACGTTTGTCTGGATAAGACGTCACATGCGTCAAAAGGCTATTGAATGCGGACCCAAGGAACACAGAGGCCGGAGCATTGAAGTCTTCTCGTTCCAGACGTGATGAAATGCTATCGGCTCAGCTGATGTGACATCCCGAAACGACACGCAACATTGGTTGATTGGGTATTTTGAGTTCAACAACACACATGAAGAAAGTCCACTACAACACAATCCGAAACAGAGCTTTACCAATCACTCGTGAACCCAGCAGCGGCCGCCAAGTCGTCAGCATTCAACAGCGCCACACCAGCCTTCACGAGCTCGCTCCAGACCGCATTTCTCGTACTCACAGGCCAAGCCGGCGTGTCCCAGTACCTCCCACCAATCCCCTTGTCCTTGGCGACCTGCAACTGACTTTGCAACGTCTGCAGCTGCGTCGCATTGAACTCGGTGCCGTTGATCTCCCCAATGTAGCGCGAGAACTGCGCCGATGCGATCGGGCTGATGTCACTCGTGATGTTCGCCTGCGTCGTGCTGAGAAGCGCCAGGTTCGCGTCGAAGAAGTAGTCCCTGTTTGCGACGGGCGCAATCTGGTCGAGAGGGGTGTTACCTGTTCCAATGACCGTGACGGCGCCTTTGGTGATGTGGGTGCCGTTGTAGGATGTCAGGTAGCCGGCGCTGCGGAGTGGTTCGAGCGCGCGGACCACGTAGGGGAAGGTTTCTGCGCCGTCGGTCTTAAGGTCGACCCACAGGTAGAGGGTCTGGCCAGCGGAGGTGTCGAAGACGCCGTTGTGGGTATTGGAGATCTCGAATGCGGTCGTGGGGTTCTCGCGCTGGAGGACTGAGAGAATGGGTTGGATGTAGAGGCTGTCGAAGGTGCGGGATTGTGTGAGGGCCGCTCGTTCGTGGCCGACGTGAAGGGTGTCGTTATAGAGCCAGACGTCGGCCTCGACTGAGATAGCACCGACTGAGAGGGCGGAGTAGAAGGGTACGTCCCGCCAGTAATCGTTGTGCGAGTGGATGGGTTTCTGGGAAGAGCACGTTAGTGCTGTACATACAAGGGCTGAGTTGTCTCACAGGAATGATGCCTCGGGTCAGATCTGTTGGGTATTTGTACAGATTGCTGCCGTGTGTATTGGCGAGTATGTTCTGCAAGCTGCTCGAAACATCAAGATTGTGTTCTTGCTCTGATTGACGTTTGTGAGATCTGGAGGGCTTCGCGAGCGTCAAGGCTGCCAACGCAGCCAGTGCAGCGGCAGCGAATGTGACTTTCATGGTGGACGGCGCTGAGCAGCTCTCTTAGAGAACTTCGGCTGGAGCCAGTGTATTATATGTGTATAGATTGACATCATTGTTGTAAGTGACTTTGGCGGCTTATTTCATTGTTCTAGCTTCCAGGCATAAATCGTGTCTGCGCAGTGTAGCCGATTGTACCGTGAGCCGTGCCCGAAGGTCACAACAATTCTGGGGCTTGGACCCTAGAAGGACTCCACTATAAGCTCAGACCCTGCAGCACAAGCTTTGATCGACAAGCCAGTCCGATGTGCTTTGCCGCAGCACGTGTCAGGCACTGCAGAAAACGTGCTCTGCTGAGTGGTCTCGAACTGGTGACTTTCTAGAGTTGACAGGACAGCATTACACAGTAACTTGTGCAGGTCAAAGAACAGTTGCTGCGGTCTGCATGCGGGCTATCAAAAAGCTGCTCTGCACCAAGAGAAACATTCTTGTATCGGTCATTCCTAGATCTATAGCTCGCCCTTGATGTCGCTACCAATATCGAAGCCTATGCGCCAGTCAGCTCCGATCCTGACACCGGGATTTCTGACGACAGCCCACGCAGCGTTGCCGTCCTCTGCAGCGTGGTACGAAAGACCAGCAGTCGTACCAGGCTGACCGTCACGTGCAATCTTCACCTGCGTCCTTTCCATGCTTTTTGGCGCATTGACGATAATGATCTTTTCGACTGTGACGCTCTCCATTGTCTTCAGATACACCGACTTCTTTTTATTATCCTTCGGCGTCCAGCTCGTTGAGATGTCCTGAGACACTAGGCCGTCATCCTCAAACTTGAATTTCCTGTGTATGTATGCGCCATGCTCAAACTCATATGTTTCACCGTCATCGATGTACAGTTCGCCTTCGGCCTTACCATCACTGCCAAGTACCACGACAAGAGTGTAAGGGTCCCACTTCATGAGACTACTGGATCGTCTCGGACGATCTTTCCTGGCAAAGACGTGTCCGCCTTGCATGAGCAACGGGATCTTCTCTAGTGGTGCTGCCACAGTGACATGCTTTCCAGCTCCACGGTACGCCTTGAAAGAGTTGTAGTCATAGTAAGTCTCGTCATCTGCCAGGTAGATGTTGACGGATTCGTCATTTTCAGTCGTTACGGGTTTGACAAGGAGTCCAGTCGAGCCAACGTAGAACTGGTCATCGATAGCAAAGCCATTTTCATCGTGGGGATGCACGTAGTACTGTGCTCGTACGATTGGGGTACCTTCTGTGGCGGCTTCACGGAATGCGGTATACCATGATGGCAACAGAGAGTACCGCAACCTTACAGCTTGTGCCATGATCTCAGTGTATGGAGCACCCAAAAGGTATGGTTCACGACGCCGCGTGTCGATGTGTGCGTGAGCACGGAAGAAGGGATAGAATGCCCCTGCTTGGTACCAGCGAGTCTGAAGCTCCTTCGACGGGTTTCCAAAGAAGCCCCCAACATCTGCACCTGCGAAAGGAAACCCCGCGACACCTTGGTTAAGGATCATAGGAATGCTAGCAGCAAGATGTCCCCAGCTGGCCTGGTTGTCTCCTGTCCACATTGCTCCTACTCTCTGCGAGCCAGCAAAGAATGCCCTGGTCAGCACAAACGGGCGGACGTTCTCTCCTTTAGCTCGAGAGATGATGGCGTGGTGAGTGGCATTATGAAACGTCATGCCGTTGATGTTGTGGACGTCGCGGTGTTCCCAGTTACCGTGGTGAATGTTGTCGCGTGGCATCGATACCTCTGGCCCGTTGAAGACTGACGGCTCGTTCATGTCATTCCAGATCCAGACATTCGATTGCACGCCTTTCATCTTATTGTAAGGGAAGAGGGTTTTCCACCACTCACGAGCGGCCGGATTGAAGCAGTCGATCCAGTGTGAAGAACCAGGCCAACACCAGCCCTCGTAAATGTTGAGATCTTTGTTCTTGACAGCCAGATCCTTCGATTTGAGCTCTTCCACGACAGCATATCCTGCTTTATTCTTGATGTGAGGATCGATGATGATCACAAGTTTCCGCCCATGCTCGTCAAGCTGCTTTTCCATGCCGATCGGATCTGGGAAGGTATCAGAATCCCAGGTGAAATACTGCTTGTCGTCCGTATATTCAAGGTCAAGCCAGATCACATCGTAAGGAAAGTTATGCTTGTCGAATTTGCGATCAACGTCCTTGACATCTTCATCACTGACATAATTCCAGCGGCATTGATGGTAAGCAATACCAAACATCTGTGGCATCGCAGTATACCCAGTAAGCTCGCCGTACTTCTTGGATAGGGCTTTCGGTGTGGGGGCAAGCATGACGAAAAGATCCATGACACCGGCTTCCGAGAACCAGTGTGTTTGAGTTTCAGTATGGCCTCCAAGGCCTAATGTCGAGTCTTGCTTGGTTTTTACAATATCCACCCACGTTTCAGCGGCATTGAGCCAGAAGACACCAACAGTAGAGTCCTTGTTGTGAGCTTGCATGAATGGAATCGACCCATACAGAGTCATCGGACTGTCGAGCTCATACTCAAATACATCGGCGTTGTAGAATCTGTAGGGTTGGTCGAAATTGCCCTCACCACCACGTGTCTCCTTCAAGGACAAGGGGCTAGCATGTTCTGCAAGTCCATAGACATAAGAAAAGCCTGGAAACGTGATGTCCATGCCAATGCTTTCAGGTCCTTTTGGTTTCGAATCTGTATTGCCTCCGAACGTTTCGTCCCACCACGTGCTCTCGTCCTCGCCAGTGATAGCTGGCTCATCCTTGCTCTCTTCCTCTGTTCCCTCTCTTCCCTCCTCTTTGACAGGCTTCTCGATCTTCGGCCGCCAGTGCTCGAAGTTCATGAAGCCCCTCTCATTCAGCACAACTTGTTTCGTATTGTTGACAGCAAATTCGACAGCAAACGGGGCGTAGGTAAGGGTGGCAGAAAACTGATTTGAAGGACCCCAGGTCACAGTGGCAGACTTGTCTGCTTTGTCAAAATTTCCAAGCTTCTGAGGCTGAAGGCCAGCTCCTGTCAGGGCCCAACTGCCCGCCTCGTTGTACCTTTCTTTGCGAGCTTTACTGCCATGTCGAAGCTCAATGTCACCTTTCTGCCTCTTCTCTTCGTCGATCTGAACTCTGGCGCTGCCGGAATCCAGGAAGGTCACGACCAGCGGTAGCTTGACCTTTTCCGAACCCGAAATAGTCTTCAAGATCATCCCCTCGATCTGACCGTCCTTCATGCGAATGGTATTCGGATCGAGCTTGTATGGGGAAGCATCTCGTCCTGCTGATGCAATCTCATCGGCCAAGGCATGGTTTCTCTTGCAGAATCCAGACTGCTCGCATGTCTTGAAATCATGCTTCTTGACGGCCATGACTGCTATGTGTTAGTTACCATCCATACTTCTGTTCCTGTCTTGCTCACCCGCTGGCATGAATACCGCCAGAAGCAGGATACTTAGGCTCAAAGACAGCCATACTGACTGCCGCCGGGAGTTTCGAGCCATGCTGTTTGTATAGAAAGGCTCGTCAACAGCAGACAATAGTACACATGCCCCTCGAGCACTCGCCAGTCATACAGAAACAAAAGTTGTCCTTTCTGACCGCATGCCTTCCGAATCGGGCAGGAAGCCCTAAGCCGGATGATCTGCAGGGACCAGGCAAGCCTAATTGGTCGGGCGTTTTTGGTGGCATTTTTGTGTATCGGGAGCCCCTCCAAAAATCGCTTCCCCACTGCATACCGCCAGGTCGACAAAAAGTTTTGAAGGACCATAAACACAGCAGTCTCAACCTTTTGCAACCTACGAATTTGTCAATACAGAAATCCAATTACAAGAAACTAGTCAAGATGTCTTCTTCCGAGCAAACGTGAGTTCCATGGTGGTTCTCGCCCCACTTCTACATGTGCTAACGATGGGTGCAGTTTCATCGCAGTCAAGCCAGATGGCGTCCAGCGAGGCCTCATCGGCGACATCATCTCTCGATTCGAGAAGAGAGGCTACAAGATGGTTGCGGCCAAGATGGTCAGCCCAAGCAAGGAACACCTCGAGAAGCACTACGAGGACCTGAAGGAGAAGCCATTCTTCACGGGTCTTGTAACCTGTAAGTCAACAACTATGTCCCTCGTGTCCTGGCTGTGCCGCTTCTGACACGTTTCACTAGACATGCTTTCCGGCCCCATCTTCGCTATGGTCTGGGAAGGCCGTGACGCCTGCAAGACCGGCCGAGCCATCCTTGGTGCCACCAACCCTCTCGCTTCCGCACCAGGCACCATCCGAGGTGACTACGCCATCGACGTTGGCCGAAACGTCTGCCACGGCTCCGACGGTGTCGAGAGTGCTAAGAAGGAGATCGACTTGTGGTTCAAGCCTGAAGAGGTTGCCAAGTACAAGAACGCTCAGTTCGACTGGATCTACGAGAAGGCATAGATTGGTACAGCCAAGAAAAGCAATTCTAGTGATGCTCCGGGTCACAAGGGGCGTCTGTTCCTATAGTTGGGTGCGTTGGTACGAGAAAATGAGCAACGACATATAGAGCGTGGTCACGCTTGTGCCATGTGAAAACAATCAGCATTACACTTTGAACAGCTTCGTGTGCCCCTAACTAGGTTCGATCGTGTTAATCCTCGGCATCTTCTTGAGCCTCCTCAATCTCTTCCTCATACTCTTCCCTAGCTTCCTCTGCCTCCTCGCGGTCACTACTTGAGGCGTCAGAGTCTGCAGCGGCTGCCTGCGCCTCCTCGTAGTCCTCTCTCGCCTCTTCGAGCGACGAGCGTTGCGATGAGGATACGTCAGAATTATGCTCGAGCGCCTCTGCTTGAGGATCACCTGGCTGAGGATCACCTTGTGGGGGTGCACCATAGCCATATCCCGCAGGAGGAGCACCATAACCAGCTGGTGCAGCCTGTGTGGCGTGACCTGATATTGAGTCAGCGAGCGTTCGAGAACCTAGACAAGAGCACATACCATCGTCCGAATCAGAGTCATGCGCCAGTGCGGCACCCGCGATACCACCGACGAGAAGACCGCCAGCACCAGCAGCAAGCATTCCGTTTCTGTTGCTGTCCTTCTTCATTTCTCCACTCTTTGTCGCCTCGCTATGAAAGTTCGCACCGCCTGGATGCTGGACGCCCATGGGAGGAGGATAGCCCTGCTGTTGAGGATAGCCATACTGACCTTGTGGTGGGTAGCCATATTGACCTGGCGGTGGTGCTCCGAACCCTCGATGTGCATCAGTAGACATCGCTGGACTATCCCACTGCGTTTGGCCCGTAGCTTGGTTTAGATAGTAGTACCGTTGGCTGTTTTGATCCCACTGCTGTAGCCAGCCAGCAGGAAGATGTTGTCCCGAAGATGGAGGAGCTCCATAACCTTGGTCTGGAGGTACGCCATACTGACTTTGTTGCTGGTAGGGTAGCTGCTGGCCATACTGATGTTGATGCTGGTCATAATGCGGTTGCAGAGGCTGTTGAGACTGCTGTTGATAGTACCCATCGCTAGCGCCACGATTAGACTCGCTGTCTGCTATAGTTAGCAAGTTCTGATGTGCATGTTTGGGAACACACGTGAAGCGTCCTGCTTCTGCTTCTCTCGCTCTTTCTCCTTGTCCTTGTCCCCCATCAAATCCTTGAAATCATCAGCCAGCCCTTTCAGGCTCTTCATGAACGACATGTTAGCAGTTCAGATCACGGGACACCAAGTATTGAAAGACGTAAGCAAGAACACCTGGCGAAGTGCTGCCGGGCATATAAAGGCCTCATGTTACAGCTGTGTTGTTTGGCGGGGTCAGTCATCTCCATATCCAGTGAAGTCAGGATCGATGAGTTGTCCGTGTAGCAATCGGGAGGGGCAACTTGCCGCGAGAAGCGTTCCGACTGCCAAGCGGAAGGACGCGTCAGGGTGAACTCCGTGACTGCTCTCATCGTGCAGCGATAGCACACAGGACGGCGTAAGTTTCAGGCATCTCCCTGCAGGTTTCAGGGTAATGCAGCTGGAAGAAGGCAAGTCCAACTCTTGGCATAGCTTCGTGGCATGACAAGAGTTCTGTGTTGGGCGTGCCGGGCCGGAAGGATGTGGTTGGCGCGTACCTATTAAGAACCTAGAATCACTAATGCTTCACACGACCGGCTTGAACTGCCAATGCGTAGAGCACATCCGATACAATCCTTTATCCGTCCATCAATGGATACTGTGAGAGAGTTTGATGCACAGCTGTACTGTCGTGCATGATGCGAGGCAGCCAAAGCCACTAGCTTACGGCAGGATCACCTTCTATTGCCGACAGACAATAGTGCTTGTGCACAGCTCGAGTAGGATTGTGTCTTTATCGAACATAATGAGGTCGCACGAACCAAGCCCTTGAAGCTTGTGTACAACAGACTGAGATCTGAGTGCATGTACCAGCCGCATTGAATGTCGTCCTTGGGTTTTCGAAGAATCTGTCCAGGATATGACGCGAGAAACAAGCTCAACTCGAACACGGAGCACGGACTGCGCGTGCAAACCGCGCAAACATCATGTCCGCTCGACATTCGGCCGGAACCACCGTGACTGGAGAGTACTGAAGCTCTCGATAATCAGGGCATAACTGAGAGGGCCCGGATTGTCTGTGCAATTGGGAAAGCTATGATATGAGCCGCCTCATTTCAGCATGGCCTGCCTTCCGGCATCGCATGCTATTCAGTCCCGCAGCTAAGAATGCTCTCGAAATACTCCGCCCATCGCGGTATGCTCTTACGAGCCAGTCCACACGGTCTTCGTCTTCTGCCGCCAGTACGACGCTCTCCCGCTTCGATAGGTTCGTAGCGAGAACCCCGACCAATTTCTTGAGGACACGCCTCCAGGCTCTGAAGCATGCGCCTATAACCACTGTTACATCCTTCCTCCTACTACATGAGATCACGGCCGTTGTTCCACTGTTTGGTCTTGCTGGTGCGTTCCACTACTACCACTGGCTACCGCCTTTCTTCGCAGAAGGTGAATGGGTGTTGAAGGGAGTGACACTGTTTGGCAATTACTTCCGTCGCAAGGGCTGGATCAGCTCTGCAGACGCGGCAAATGCAAAAGATGCTGCCGAACATGGACAGGCTGAGGGTCTCGAAAGAGACAGCTCTCACAGAAGCACGATTGGCAAATGGTGGAATAGAGGAGAGGGAGGGACTAGGTGGGTGATTGAGTTTGCAAGTGCATATGCGGTGGTGAAGGCGTTGCTACCTTTGAGGATTGTCATTAGTGTCTGGGGTGCCCCTTGGTTCGCGAGGTGGAGTGTCATACCCTTACAGAATATGTTTAAGAGAGTCTTCGGCGCAAACAAAGCTGGAAAAGCCGTTCAAGGTAGCCCAAAATAAGAGAGACCAATTGACAAACAACGAGCAAGAGAACATGAACCAGTAGGTCTCTAAGTATGCGGCCCGGATAGGCAGATTCCGAGATTAAGGTCGAGAACCTCAGCAAGGCTGCTGCATCGCAAGCCATATTACTACAGCGGTTTGTGAGCTCGAGCGCCCGATACCTGGTGGTGTTGACTGGAACGACCTCATTGAGTTATTTGAACTGGTCAACTGTCCACACAACGTGGTTCCCAATGGGTACACATGTTTCGATCGAGGTCTCATAGGTTTTGGCTGCGGCATTCAAGTACTCAACACAATGTCAAGGCCGTCACAGCTGGAACGGTACTGGGCGGTGTGACATAACCCTTCCGAGGTGTCTGCACTAGTCGTGTTCGAGGCTACGAACAACGCTTCTGTATAATAGCAGAGAGTATGCGCTTTGCTGCCGGCGGTTGCGAGCTACAACGACATTACAGTTCCTCAATACCTCTCAACGACAAGTTAACCAGGCCACACTTGCTACCTGTCTCGTGGTATCGACTAAGAACGTCAAGCACTGTCCATATCATACAACACACCGGACTCAAAAGTGGGCGCTTAGCCAAACGAGATCGTCGCGATACCATAGTGTTTGCACTCCGGAATGCAAGTGCAAGTTGAGAACTTGACGTTGAACACTTTCAATCGCTTGCTGGCCAATTATGTCACTCATTCCATGCTTCTTCTGGTATATCTTATTGTTTCAACTTCCGAAGCCCAACACTGTCCGCTCCAAAAGATCTATGTGGACACCTATTTCGTACCTGATCGATTGGGACTTGCTTGCCAACAGATCTGATCAACAAGAAGTCGGGCCGCAATGGCAGTGCGTACCGCATTCCGAAGCATAACACGAAGCGCAGCTAGACCAACCGCTTGCCGACTACCTCGTACCAGTCCTGGCCTAATGCGCCAGTTTCACGGCCATGATTTCTCGCTTGTACAGTGGCCTGGTTTACGCAGCACTGCTCTGGTAAGCACGCCACTTGTCGGTGCCCTTGTGCTCGCTTTGTGGTACGAGAGCAAATACCCTACTTACTCGGGTCGCTCAACGCAGGAGCGCGGCACACTTGAAGGACTAAGGACCGAGGATCAAGCAACTGAAGCCGGATCACAGGTCGAGAGCTTGATGCTCCATAATAACCATCGGGGGATCGTGCGGTGTCCTCCTCACAAAACTTCTGCCGTTCATGCTCAGCCAGGGATGCCGGAGCCGGACATCATAGAGTCCAGCAGGGACGCTCGACCAGATACGGCCGAAAGCCAAGACAGTGTTTCCGAGCAGAAGAAACCGGAGTACATCGACCGGGAACCAAAAACGCCCTCACAGTACGAGAGAGGGGACGAACCACCATGTCAGGGGTCCGAGTGCTGCTATGTCGAAGGCTATCTGAACGGGTACGATGAGGGTCGGGAGCACGGTAGTCACAAGGGGTACGAGTATGGTGGGAAGCAGGCAGGGAAGGAGTCAAAGCGTACGCATCGCCTCGAAGAGTACAGTAAAGGATGGCAGCGAGGATTCGACAAAGGCTACAAGGATGCTTATTTGGCGGACCACACAGATACAAGTCGAGAGTAGTGCAGGCTGTACCTTAAGGCGTCCAGGCCATGGAACATGGATGAGAAGGAGTGACATCTAGATTTGCAATGTTTGTGCTTTTGCAATAGGCACGGTAGGCCCTCTTCGTATGGCTAGAAGTACGTTGCGGCGTTGAATTGATCGATTCGTGATATACCGGTATCTTGGTGCAGAATGCCTGGTAGAAAGTCGCATTGAACGTATCTGGTACTCCTTGCAGGAAGATGTTGAGATACACACCGCCATCGACACCAGCTTGTCAGCTCGTGGTACAGGACTAGCCGGCAAGATGGGTTCCGAAGACCATGTGGTCCATGCTGCAATAGCATCTTGGCCATTAAGGTCATAGCTCGAGGGGACCCCTGTGCGTGGTATGCACTAATACGGTCAAGAAGCTGTTGTTGAGGAACAAAATAGATCCGCTCATCTCATGGCCAAAACAATTGATTGCATTACTTTATAAAGCTCCATGGTGAATCACTATAGGTCTACTAGGGCAATATGTTTTCTCTACCAAAATACCGCCACTCTTCCAGCACGCTCAATCTCAGTCATGAATCGTCCTCCGGTAGAAAACACCTGGTCTTCGGCCAGAGAAGACTCATCATGCTCAGACTCCTTATCGTCATCCTCAAAGTAGTCCTAGCCCTCGGACAGTGACGAAGTATCAACCTTCAGGTTACCAACGTCGTTCAAGTAG
>Ga0066648_10000443_pt1 | contig 29119 bp, 20 predicted proteins | sample CryGeyCG12114_NA_FD_59537 | JGI IMG/M metagenome (GOLD analysis project Ga0066648, IMG submission 59537) | Groundwater microbial communities from aquifer - Crystal Geyser CG19_WC_8/21/14_NA | ecosystem: Environmental > Aquatic > Deep subsurface > Groundwater | place: USA: Utah: Grand County... | reverse complement strand
GCGCTGGGCTAATGCAAGCTAAGCTCGTCGATCTCCTACACCATTGTCTAACACCTCGCGCCTGGATAAGCTCAATTGCTGCCTGGTCTAAGCCCTAGAATGACTGTCCGATTAGCTGCCATGAGACACTTCTTAGGCAGAAGCTAACGGCTCTTTCCACGACTTAGCCAGTGTTAGACCCTGCTTGAGATGACCACCTCGGGCACGCGCTGATGTAGAATTGTGATGAGGATGTCACTCATGCGGACCACGCTCAGACTTTGAAAGCTCTGTGGCAAAGACAACATTCGGGCCCTGGCATGGCAGCATATCTTGCAAGCTCTGCTCAGTACCCTCCAACGCTAAGACATCTTAGGGCAGCGATAGCACAGCTTGCTTTTGCGTCACGTCCGCGGCAGTCTGCGTCGCGTTGAAACGTGGTCATCTGCAACTTCTTCATTCACTTCCAACTTTCACGACTTCGCGCTCATGCATGTTCACCTTCAAGTCTTCCTCGTATACTTCATGATTACCATGCGCCCACTGCCTCGATCTTTCTCTCCATGAGCCAACGCCATGTGGAGGCGCACTTATCTTCTCCTTTTGCTTGTTCGTGTTTACTTCGCTGTGTCGCCCAGCTACCTGCATCCAGATGAGATATTCCAAGGCCCCGAGGTGATCGCAGGTCAGTCGCATCAGTATGCCACGCGTTTGAGATGCTGATGGTGGGATAGGAGAGCTGTTCGGATATCGCAATGTACGCACGTGGGAATGGACAGTCGCAAAGCCGATTCGGAGCGTCTTCCCACTATGGCCAGTATACGGCCTCCCCATGGCACTACTGAATGCGCTTTGGTCAAGAGAAGGTGATGGCATGGTGTCGGCATCCACGATATACTATACGCTGCGCATGGTCATGTTTGCCTTGTGCTTCGTCTTGGAAGACTGGGCTATCCACGAACTTGTACAGTCTCCTCGCAAGCGCAAGAATGCCGTCACCCTGGTCGCGTCATCCTATGTGACCTGGACCTTTCAAACGCACACCTTCTCCAACTCGGTCGAGACTCTCTTGGTGCTGTGGTGCCTGGTCCTCATGCAACGCATTGCTGGGCCAAATTCACAGCCTTCATCCCCTGTGGACGAGAAGCCCGGAATCGAGAACCGTGCTGTACCACGCAGTCTGTTCGTTACTTCTGGCCTGGCGCTAGGTTTCTTGATGGTTTTGGGAGTTTTCAACAGGATCACATTTCCTGCTTTCTTATTGATACCCGGCATACAACTGCTGCCACATCTTTTGAATAGGTAGATGCCCCCCCCCCGGGCCGGCTCATCCTTGCTAACCTCTACAGACCTTTGGCTTTGATAGCGATTCTCGTCTCGGCAACCTTCTGGCTCTTTGTAGCCGTTGCGACCGACACAGCATTCTACAACGGACCAGCCGCCACGACTTCATTCCGTGCGCTGTTCAGCTATATTCACACCATACCTGTAATAACACCCATCAATAATCTATTGTATAACACCAAAGCCTCCAACCTCAAACAGCATGGTCTACACCCCCATTACCAACATCTCTTGATCAACCTTCCTCAGCTGCTGGGGCCTGCGCTCCTCCTGCTTATACCCTTCCCTCCTCGATGGTGGAGGTTCAATATCGACCATATGTTGCACAATCCACGACTCACGGCAGCCATTACGGGGGCGATCATCCTTAGTGTCATTCCCCATCAGGAACCACGCTTTCTACTACCCTGCGTACCTCTTCTACTCACCTGCGTGCGTCTACCCATTGATGAGGTTTGGCGCAAGCGGTTCTGGGTAGCATGGGGAGTCTTCAACGCCCTACTCGGAACACTCATGGGCATCTACCACCAAGGCGGCATCGTCCCAGCGCAACTCAATATGCCCAACACAGTCCGCACCTCCCTACTCAACACAAACAGCAACGCCAAACAAATCGAAGTCCACTGGTGGAAGACCTATCCTCCATCTCTCTACATGCTAGGCCAACCAGTCCACAACCCACTCACGAACAACATCGTCGAGATCCATACACACCCGCTCCTAGGCGCGAACAGATCAACCCTGCTCTCAGCGCTCAGCGACAACCTCCCTCTCTGCTCCGACCAAGACTCTCTCCTCACAAAATTTGCAAACGCCCTCGCAAACAACAGCCCGACCCAAGTCCTCCTCGCCGCGCCCTTTTCAGCTTTCCGACCAGAGTATTTCTCGGCCTCAACCTTAATTCCCCCAATCTCGAATTTCACGTTCACCTTGCCCACCGACGCTGACCACGGAGCGCAAAATGCACAGGGATTGAGGTTGACGCACCTGGAAACGTACAGACGGCACATCAACCTTGACGATATGGATTTCGGGGATGACGGGATCATACCAACTCTGAGTAGAGTCGTGGGCAGGAGAGGGTTGGGAGTATGGCGGGTCGAGAGGGAATGTGCTGTTGATGCTGATGAGGAGACGGATTCGAGCGTGGTTGCTCAAGCCGGTCAGGCAAGCTAGTAGGAGCTTTGAAAGGAAGGAATTAGATTCCAAGTTAGGTTCGATTTCGAGATACCCGACCAAATATAAGTAGACGAGCCTAACGCTGTCAACGCAAGAACCATGACTACAACTGCCGTGTCCTTGTCTTTACCCTCGCGACCTCACGTGTCCCTTCTCGATCAATCTGTCACGTCAGCCAAAGATATTCACGTCCTGCCTTACTCGCACAGGCTGCCGAAATCTAGACTCTGCAATCAGCAATGACGAATCAGGACGGGATAATATTCGTAAACCGCATTCACTAGACACAACAACAGAGTCCTCGAAGTAATACGAGGAAAGTACGCAGAGACGCTGGACTAATGGCAGATTCGGGTGGTCCATCTGATTCATTGTTTATCGTTAATCGTGTCGTGGCAGATCAGGCTTGGTCTATTGTAGTTGAACGAAATGGTTTTAGGTTCAGAATCCGCTCAAAATTCAGCATGAGCGAAAGTCCCAACTTCGGACACCCTCGTCAGCTGGTTCTCGCGATGCGAGTGGGCTGTCCTGGCATGAAAGAGGCCCTAGAGCGCAGGCCGTGAAATCTTGCTTTTCTGATCATATCCACTCTTCTTCCGGCGCTCGAAACATGGTGTGGGCCATCTGGAATGCCACATTCGTTCGCATCTATCGTAAATGTTGCCACTGAGAGCGCTACTCATCATCATCCGGCTGCTCGAACAGGAAATTGGCGGCCAGCTCCTCGTTCTTGTCGCAGGCGAAGTAGGCCTGAATCACCCGTTCTCGGGGAAACCCTAAGCCACATAACCTCTCGATCGCGTCTGATTCTTCTTGTGTGACGGAAATGGCACCTTGTGGTAGGCCACCGCCTTCACCCCCAGTCAGATCTTCGGAAAGGAGTTGTAGGAAAGCTTCTGAGTTCTGCGAGATGATTTGAGCGAGTTGTGGGTTTCCTTCGGCGACCTGTTGCAGTATGGGTTCAAGCATGGCTGGCTGTTGTTGGACGAGCCGGCGGAGGTGTTGGAAATGTTCGCTGTTACGAAGGAAATCCATGCTGACCTGCGTATCGCCACCTTGTCCTGCTCCTGCTCCAGCACCTGCTCCTGCGCGCGCGCCACCAAGAGCTCCTGCTAGACCGCCGGCGCCAGCGCCTGCACCGAGACCTGCACCCAGGCCTGCACCGGCTGCGCCTCTCCCAGCACCTCCTCTTGGGCCACCACCCTGGGCGGCTTGAGCGGCTGCATCGAAGAGGTTCACTTCTTCTGCCGATGGTTGAGGGGCAGCTGGCTGTGCAGGCGTTGTACCTGTCTGTGCACCTGCAGCTGGTGGGGAAGTAGGACCCTGAGCTTGCTGCTGCTGTTGTTGCTGTGCAGCTCTTTGCTCTGCTTGGATGGACTCTGGGATGCCGTTGAGGAGGTAGTCGATAGCACGGTCGGGGTTGTAGTATGCGGCTCTGAGCGCTCGCTCGATATCTGGTCTTTCGAACCCCATGGCTTCCATTTCCCTGATTGCGGAATCACTTCTGTTGCCAACTAGCATTGCTGACTCGTCGCCAAAGCCTGCTTGACCGGGTTGCGGGACCTGAGCGGACTGTGCTGGTGATGGCGTAGCGGGTGGGTTTGCGGCTGCGGGTGTGCTATTTGACTGCTGAGGGGCGGCTGGAGGCGCAGGTGTCGAGGATGAGGCTTGTGGTGTAGCTGGCGGTGCAGCTTTAGCAGCTGGCGCAGCCTTGGGCTAGCAGGGCATTAGCACATCGCTTCACGGCTCCTGAGGAGATGCATACCTTTGACACCATGCATACTATGAAGCCTTTCTCTTCGATCTTATACGACTCGACAGTGTTGGCGTCAGCGAGGATTTTGCCTGAGAGGCTGTCAGTTCTTGTCCTCAGACGAGGCCGGGTGGTCTCCTTACCAGAATAGATGAGCTTCTGCGACGAAGCCTCCCATCCTTTCTCGGCGGCGATCTTCTCTTTAACCTGCAAAACCTGCATCCGAATTAGCACGAAATGTAGTATAACATTTGATGTGCCACCTACAGTGTCCGACGGCTCTGCGTCTATTGTGAACTTTTGCTGCTTGAGATCCTGGCTCCATCATCAGCGCTGGCCTAACCATGTCTTGGTTGCCTCGGGCGTCTTACTCTGAAGTTGAGCTTCATCTTGGCCCCGCCTCGTCGTTTGTTGGGTTTGTAGTGAACCTTCTGGATCGAGTCGTGCTAGACTTGGTATTCTCGATGGCTGACAACAGATAGGTCGTGATCACGTCGTTCGACGATAGAATGCAGAGTAGGATGTTGGTAGAACAGCGTGGAACAGAGTCGGGCCTTGCGAGAGTAAGAGCAGGTATCAATGATCGACCGTGCAGGCAAATGAGAAATGACGCAGGACGCCCGGACGCCTTCCATCTACCTAAAGTTAGCCACCCACTATTTGCCAAGACAGTGGCTTACAGGCGGTTAGGTAAGCATTCGCCAGACAATGTCGATTAGACACTATCACGACTATCTACACGAGACGCGGCACGACATAAACAAAATGTCTTGAGCACAGCTGATGTATTGTCAAGGCTGTCCTAGCGAACTAGAGCAAGTCATGTAGCAGACTCTCTGTTAGAATTGCTCGACAAGGCCCTCAGTGTCGGGATTCCTTGATTTTATTCATCACCTGCGGACTGATTGTCATTGCTAGTCAGAAATATCGTCCTTGCGCCAGGACAGCATTACATAGAGCACAGTGCAGGGTCCTCCAGTCTTACGTCTCACCTTCCAGCCGTTGGTGCCCTTCGTTGTGCTCATCTGGCCCATCGTTTGTGGTAGACGACACTCCCTCAAGCCTCAATGAACCTAATCTGGCCGCGGCTCGATTTGGTCGACTCTGTCTATAACACCGAGGCAGGAGCGAGCACTTCGCCACGACACAAGCACCAGAGAGCTGGGCGCACTGTTCACTGCATGCCTTGCTGTGGCCAACCTCATAAGCATTGTGAGTCAGCATATGTAGTGTCTTTCTTGGCTAAAGAACACACCTCGTTGGATGTGTCAGGCAGTGAGGCCTTGAGAAGACGATTCTGCAGCGGGCTCGTATAAACGTACACGCGCACCGTGCAATTGATCCTGTAGTCCCTAAACCCACTGCCGGCTGGCAATGCTGCTTGTCCTTACCCAGGTGGTTGTAGCAGAAGCATATCACCCCTTCGGCTTCGTCCAACCGTTGGCGTTGGGTGAGGCTGGAGTGGATGGCGGCTTGACCGATGGTGCAGGCGTGTTTGCTTTGGACGCAGGGGCGGATCTACTAGAAATTCCGAGCTCAGCAGCCTTCAACGTCCGGACTGGATCCTTGGCTGTTGCGAGTCTAAAGTTTCCAGGCTCCCCAATTAACGGTGCATCATCGTAATACTGCTCTCCATATTGCATGGTCATGTTTAAAGCTGCTCTCAAGATGCGCTCGTCCGACCGCTGCTCAACTTCTTCGACTGTCATCCCAGCTTCTTGACCTAGAGATCCTCGACCTTCTGGCATTGGCGTTCCAACTTTGCTCTGTTGCCCATCAGCAGCGGGAACGGAAATCGAAGATTTCTGACTTTGATGGAAGTACGAATGGCCGTACGAAGCAGAGAAGACTGGTAGCTTGGAAGCTGTATTGGCCATTTTATCAAGCGCCATAAGCGTATTCGTCATGCGATAATTTAGCATGCTCTGCAGCCGAGGCGCTTGGAAAATGTGATTGTTGGCGATGTAGTAGTATTCGAGGACCTTGACCTCCTTGGGATCGTTGAGCCTCCTCCGGTCCTGCTTCCGAATGATCCACGTGTCCGATTGCTCTTCGACACCATTTTGGCCCTTAACCATAGTCTTGGTCACCAGTGGATCGAAATCGACCACATAAGAGACACCGATATGCCGCTCCATCTCAGCCTCGAAATTATCCCTAGTGCCTAGGATCTGTCCGCCATCCGGTCGACCTTGGAATTGCTGAAAGACGTTGTTGTTTACTGACAGGAGGTCGAAGAATGGCGACAGTGCGAAGTAATACAGCACGTTGTTACGGTGAAGCCACCCACCGCCCTCCGTCTGGAGCCATTGCGGGTCGACGAAGAACTGAGTTGACAAGTCAACATCTTGCTTTGCCATTCTGGGCGACAATTAGACGGCTCGTGATAACGAATCGTCTGTGAACGTGAAGAGTTTACGCCTTCGCTGAAGCATGATCAAGCATCAAGAGGCCGGCGGCTCGGTTGTCATTGGTGACATCGAGTGTTATTGACTGAGTGCATGCATAAGGTACTTATGGGGCAGGGACTCGGTGAAAGTATGAAGTTCAACGGCAGAGGCACTAATCTAAGTTGAGATTAGTGCAATCTCACTGGGCCAATGTACCCCCTTGTCCCGGTAGCTGATAACAAAAGCAGGGGTGTCGCGATGTAGACTCAGGCACACGCAAGTGCTGTTCCAGATGTTACAATCTCGGCAGGTGGGCACTCGGTGGCTGAGTACACAATATTGGACTAACGATCTAGAAGAGCTACATCTAATTGTAACAACAAGACAGACAAGGCGGCTTCAAGACTGGACAGCCACACGAGATAGAAGTGCATGTCACAATTATACCGGAAGCAACTGTTCTTATATCTATGCTGACCGTAGGACGATTTGCCATAACCAAAACGGTATATGTATTGATGCTCACCGGATCCCTCCAACCCTCCCAACGACAGTCGAGTAGTGAGAACAGGCAACAGGCTCGAGTCGTTCCAACTGAGCGCGATCGGGACAACCTTGCGTCGCCACCATACAACATATCTTGCCGGCCGAACGAGAACTCCCACTATGGACTCGAGTTTCGAGCCATTCATGGCCTGCTGGCCTCGGCTTTCTCCATATACTGAAATCTTTCTCATTTATTCTTCGTCTCCCAATCTCACGTACCAATGGTAATCATTCGTTAACCGTTGAAGTATGACTGCATGAGCATAGGTCGTGCATTGCTCGCCGTCAAAGGCGTCGCGAGAGTACTGGTTACTTGGGCGAGGTTTGGCAATGAGGACATGGTATATATCCATGAAGCTGCGCCGCCAGCAACATCAAGGAACCGTTGGAACCGGGAGAGGTCGCGTATGTGGGAGGTCGCGTATGTGACCCTCTGTTGGTGTTACTGAGCTGGCCAACGGACTGGCTGATTGCGAAGCCACAGCGTTGAGTTCTTCCTCATCTAGACTCTCTGCTGACATTATGCCCTGATCTTGCAGGGACTTGAAGTTTTGACGAATATGTGTTGCGATTTCTTGTGGGGTCCCACCATGTCGAAGCGAGTGAAGGAGACCGAGGATCATGGCAGCTTCGTTGTGTCTCAAAGAGTTGAGAAGTCCGACGAGGAATAGTTCTGCCTGGTCACTTCCGTCAAGAGCCTCAGATTCCGCACCAGGGCCTAAATCAGCATCGTCCCCATTGGGCAAGACGGTAAAGGCAGGAGGTTGTGAGGAAGTCTGATTGGGCTTGTCATTCTTCTCGCTCTGAGGGCCTGACTTTCCTGTGTGTCCGTTCATGTTTCACGATAAGTCTTGGAAGGCGACTTGAAAGCTAGAGTAGCACGTCAGCATGAGAAGCATTTAGTGATAATATATCATAGCTGCATTTGCGCAACACTGGCCGGAAACCTCAGTGACTGAGGTAAGGTATTTGTGATGTCGTGGAGCGCCTCTTGCCTTGTCCGGGGACGCAGATGCTGCAACATCAAAACCTTTAAGCTCATGCATCGACGGTAACTGGTGGGAGGGCCGGCGTTGTGTCAGAAGCTACTATGGCGTGTGCTGTAAGTGCTGTGGATCCGGACCAATGGGTTTCGTTTCCGTGCCTACTTGTAGGCTAGGGAAAATCCTAGTGGGTCGCGGACCAGGGCAAAGCCCCTGCTTCTCCTAGCTCCACCACCTTTCACATCCGGTCTGTCTTCCACCACTTTGAATGTACGTGATATTTCTCAGAATTGCATTTCCTCCTCCGACGCAACGAAATACAGCTACAAATCGGCAAATAAGGTACAGACGCAATGCTTGGCTCAACGGCTGAACAAAGTCGCGGCGACTCGATGATACAGTACTACCACGAATGCATATGCCGTCTCGCCGAGGTTGCCATGACTCGGGTTGTTTGTTCTTTATTAGTCATGTCGCCACAAGTGACCAACAATAAAATTTTCCAGGGTACACCCAATATGTACTCGTTGGCCTGAACAATTACAGGTTTTGCATAATAGACTGAGTAGCATGTTCTGCACATCAACATGAAGTACATCCGGAACGTCCAATGTACATCACTAGTGATAAGAGCTAATGGCCGACATGAAGGCAGAAGAAGCCGGGGACGTTGTCTCAAGGACCTCCATCCTCTTCGTTGACGCATATGACTCGTTCAGTCGGAACATCGTGGCATTGCTTTACAGTGTTGTCCCTTCTGCCGATATTGTCATATCACACATCGATACCGACGTGCAGCAAATACATGGCGTTGAGCTCGAAGAATTCACTAAACGCTTCGATGCCATCGTCCTGGGTCCAGGGCCCGGCGATCCGCGCCTTCACTCCGATGTGGGCCTCTTCGTCCGCATTCTGGTGATAGCTGCTGCCTCGCACATCCCGGTGCTGGGCATATGCCTGGGGTTTCAGAGCTTGTGCTTACACTACAGTCATACTATCACGCCATTGCCAATCCCGTGCCACGGACAGACCAAGATTATCAGGTCTACTGGCACCGATATCTTCGAGAACCTGCAGTGTCGTGAAGATGTCCGCATGAGGAATTACAACAGCCTAGGTGTTCAGCGAATCGAATTCCTGCAGTCAGATGAAGATTGTTCGTCAAGTTCTTCAGGGACCTCTACGAATGCAAGTTCGAGCACTTCCAGTCCAGCATCACTGAGACCGCTACAGCTCGACAAAGCAAGCGAGCTTGACCTCCTCGCATGGGACGATGATGGATTTGCAATGGCTGTAAGGCATCCAATGCTACCACTCTGGGGCTTTCAGTTTCATCCGGAGTCATGTCTGTGCAACGACGGAGCAGATCTAGTCAGGAACTGGTGGTCACATGCCGAACCTTACGTTCGTCGTCGCAAATTGGAGACCTGTTCTGGAGGTCATTCTCGTTCTTCGCATACACCATCACGGCAGAGAGGCCGCTCGTTCGGAAACAAACTACAAAGCATAGAAGTGCGGGATACACAGAGCACCACTGGCAACGTCACGTGGATCATGAAGGAGTCCAAATCGATCACAGCCCAACAGCTGTCCATGTTTTGTCACGATCAGGCCAGCAAGGGTGCATGTGCAATATTTGAATCGGCTGCCAAGGGACGATATTGCATTTATGCTTTCCCAGAAGTCGACCCTGAGGTCGTCGAATATGCAGAGGGCAAACTGACATCGAGACGTGGACTATCGGTGTATAGCCAAGAACACATGTCAACCTTCGAAGCACTGGACAATGTTAAGAGCAGAACGATATCACGAGCTTGCGATAACGGCTGTCCTGCAATACCGTTTTGGGGTGGCTGGATGGGGTTCTGTTCTTATGAGATGGGCCTTGATCTGATCAATGTCAAAACGAGCAGAGAGCGAGTTGTGCCGGACTTTTCATTCCTGTTTGTCGAAAGAAGTGTTGTGTTTGACCAGCAAACCGGAAACATTTATGTGCAATCTATCAAGGAGAATGATGAAGCTTGGGTCAAGGGTATGGTGCAACGGTTGGAAACACTGGATCAAATGGTTGTTCAAGACAACCCAAAACATCCGTCGACTTCGCTTGGAGACATTATTGCCTCCATTACGTTCTCCGGACCGGACCACGATGACTACACCGGAAAGATTCAAACTTGCCAAGACCAGCTGCATGCAGGTAACTCGTACGAACTGTGCTTGACCTCCGAAGCACGAATCGATGTGCCGGCACCAGAAATCGATATTTCCTACGCTTTGTACCAGAACATCACCAAGCATAATCCCGTCCCTTTCGCGAGTTATCTTCACTTCCCAAGCTCAACGCCTGGCTCGTTGAATTCAAAAGCCCTACCCAACGGCACAACTATCTTGTCAAGCTCGCCTGAACAGTTCATATCCTGGTCCCGCGATGGTACCTTGGACATGATTCCCATGAAAGGCACGGTTCAGCGTACGCCAACGACGACTATCGATGACGCCTACCGCATCCTCAGCACCCCGAAAGAGACTGCTGAAAACCTCATGATCGCCGATCTCATTCGCCATGACCTCTACGGTGTTGTGGGCTGTCAGTCTTACGCGAGGATCAACGAGCCTCATGGTTCGGTGTCAGAAAAACATGTAGCACCGCATTCTTTTCCAAGTCAGGAGGACAACGAGCGGCGCAGAAATGCTGATTCTGTACGGAAGAACGAACGAATAGCCAGAGACCCACTCTCTATCCCCGCGTTGAACGCCATCAAGCAATTTGACACAGTCTATCAGCTTGTCTCACACATCCGAGCAGATCCGCCTTCCCACGTCGATGCGAACGACCCTGAAAGTGTAATTGAACACAACCACTCTTCGCTCCACCATGTCCTTCCGCCAGGTAGCATGACTGGCGCACCTAAGAAGCGGTCCTGTGAAATCTTGCACCAGCTTGAACAGCGGAACAGAGGCGTATACAGTGGTATCATCGGCTACATGGACGTTAGTGGCGGCGGGTGCTGGAACGTGGCTATCAGAACTGCGTTCAGTAGCGAAGCTGAAGATTACTATGTGGAGAAGACCGTAGGAGCCGACGATAGCGACGAAGATATGGTCGAAACAGAGAAGAGAAAAATCTGGCATGTTGGTGCTGGTGGTGCCGTGACCGTACTGAGTGATGTGGAAGGGGAATGGGAAGAGATGATGGGCAAGATGAACAATGTGCTGAAAGGGTTCCGAACTGTCAAAGAGGAGACGCCAAAATGGCGTCCTTGAAGAGCATAATGCCGGTTACACTTGTTGAGGGTGCAGCACCAGGGTTTACTGCGGCGCATATCATATCGGTAGGTGTTTCACAAGTTTTGGCATGTATGGCTTTATGACGTGGATGGTAAGAATGGTGTTTGGAGAGAAGAAATGGGCAGGTTGCTGGCAGGCTTTCAACAACTGCCTAAGGATAGGGTTTCCGTTTTCCTTGAAGAGATACCCCAGATCGTTCAACATAGATATTATATATAGATGCATAGAGATGTACGATTAAAGTCTTCAGTGGCCTCTAGAGATGCATACCCTATTCGTACTGAATTGGACCTCCCATTCGCACATCGCAGCAGAACCGCATTGCTTGGCAAATACGATGGACGCGTTTCAAACCTTGTGATCGTCACTCCCTTTCCCTGATTCGTCTGAACAGTCCCCAAGGAACCTTGATGTTACCTGAGGGTGCTGCCTGATTGTTTGGGATAGGCCGACGGCATCATATAAAGCTCGCGTCACCTCGGGATGGCGCTCGCTCTCTTGCATTCCAGTGAGCGGCACAGAGCGATACGCCATAACTATGAAGACTGTTCTGGTGAAAGCATACCACGAGATCGGCCTCAACGCCTTTGTTGACTCACCTACAGATGTCAAGGTACTATGTCTTCAACGATTTGTACGACTCGCAGCATATGGCGCATCGACACTGGTTTTAGTCCTCTACCTGGTCGACCTTGGAAATACTGTCGACAAAACAGGTCTTTTCATGACCCTGACACTCGTAGGCGATGTGGTCATTTCGCTCATTCTCACACTTGTTGCAGATAAGCTTGGCCGTCGGCGACTGCTTGCTATTGGGTCTTTGCTCATGGCAGCGAGCGGGATCATCTTCGCGACCACTGGTAACTTCTGGATACTGTTGCTTGCTAGTGTGATCGGTGTCATCAGTCCTAATGGCAATGAGATTGGGCCGTTTAAGGCGATAGAGGAGTCCATCATTGCTCAACTTACTCCCTCGGCGGATCGTTCTAGCATGCTGGCTTGGTACACGCTCCATGGCACGGCTGGGGTTGCAATAGGCACAATCGTTTGCGGTTGGGTTGTGCGTGTGCTTCAAAGCAAGAATGACTGGACACCCGTGCAGACGTATCGTTTGATATACGCGGTATATGCAGCGATGGGTATCGTCAAGTTCTGTATGTGTCTGGTGCTGAGCAAAGCATGTGAGCTTGAACCAGTGAAAACACCCATAACGGCGGACAACGACGAGCGCCAACCTCTTCTCGCAAACGACCATGACAGCCAAGGGTCCGGTGCAGAAGCTCAGAAGTCAACAATCCGTGGTCTGCTGCCTTCACTATCCAAGGAAACGAGATCGCTCATAATGAAGCTTGGTGTGCTCTTCGCCATGGATTCCTTGGCGAGCGGCCTCTCTCCAGCGTCCTGGGTTATCTACTTCTTCCACAGCAAATTCGGCCTCGAGGAAGGCAAGCTCGGAAGCTTGTTCTTCGTTACTAACATAATCTCCTCAGCCTCAAACCTGGTGGCATCCTCGCTAGCCCGTCGCATCGGTCTGGTCAAAACGATGGTATTCACGCACGCACCTGCCTCAATTGCACTTGCCTTGTTACCGGTGCCTGGTAATGTCGGCATCGCAATCGCTCTACTGGTGTTCAGGTCGAGCACGAATAGCATGGATCAAGCACCAAGACAAGCGTTTCTTGCAGCTGCAGTACTTCCTGCCGAACGGACTTCAGTCATGGGAATCATAAATGTGATCAAGACCATGTGTCAAAGTGTGGGCCCAGTCATCACAGGTCGGCTTGCGGGTTCGGGCAAATTTTGGCTGGCGTTTGTAGTGGCAGGTGTGTTGAAGCTCGTGTATGACGTGCTGTTGCTTGGGATGTTTCTGGGCTACCGGACGGTTGAAGACAAGGCTCAAGTAACTGCAGTTGAGGAAGAGGAGAGAGAGTGCGATGAGAGCACGGATGAGCGCCGCCATGCATCATGAATTGTTCTTGCTTTCAGAGTTTGCGGTCGGTATGTTGAGCTGGCAAATTCATGTCCCAACGCAACTGCTTCACCACGACAGGCGTGCATGTGAGCTTCGCACAAGCAGGAACGAACTGTGTGCGCTTTCCTCGAATGGAAACCAGATTTAGGGCGACACTGCGGCTTACGTCAGATACCACTATATATGCCACCTCGGTGTCGATATCAACCCCAACCTGACGGTTCGCCGTCTGCAATCCTCGTCTCTTTTGGACCACCCCCCCAACACTTAGTCAATATGCTTTCACACCTCAACAATGACCACCATAACAATCGTGTCCGACGATCCAAATCAGCAACATCGGTAAAAGAGCGACGAAAACATCCTATAGCTATTGAGCCAGTAGACGCTGAGAGCGCTCGAATGCAAGCACTCATTGCTGCGCATCGTGCAATGGACCGGTCTCGAGGGTCACCTGAGGCCGACTTGTACAGGTCCGACAGCTCAGCAAGCAAACAATCAGCTAGGCTTGCTCGAGGACGATATGCAACGAAACAGTCGGACCCCGCAGCTCAACTTCAACGGCAACGATCACTACTGCAAGCGACGTCTCCGAACCTCGCGGTAACTCTGCCTCTCCCTGGTGCTGGTAGCGCAGCAAGAAGCGGACCACACTCAACCGCATATACTACAGAACTGCCTGAATTTGGTGGCAGTTTCGAAGGGGAACCTTCTTCGTACCGTCGGCTTCGGAAGACTCATTCGGTCCTGAACCCTAGCCATGGATAGCATCAGGCTCGTTCGACCGCTTCGAGCTCGCCACTCAGTCACAGCAAGACTCTACGACATGCAGCAAGTGCCATAAACTTGGATGGTCCTAGTTTCAAGCTCCGGCTTAAGAAATCAATTGACATGCTGAAGCTAACACATAGGCGAGTGACTTCTCCCGAGAAGCATATTCCTAAGTCTCCCTACCGACCTGAGTCAGTCGAACTAGCGCGTAAACACTTCTCAGAATCACAATCCTCACCTCAATCGTTGCAAATGTCGCCAGACATACTTTCCAATGGCAAGAGAAGGCAGAAGAGAGACTTTCAAAGCACTCTCAGAAGTTCAGATTCAACAGAAGCGAAAGAGACACATGCTGTGAAGCATCCTTTAACGAACACGGCACGTTCGATCTCATCTTCCTTGAGGAACCGCTTCAAGCGAGCCTTCAGCAAGCCGGAGACATGTCTCCCACCACAACAGCTCGTTGCTGCCAGAGCACACTTTGGCGATGGCATTTTCGGCGATATCGACAATAGTGACTTCAACAACTACCATGACAACGAGGCCCATAAGGGGAGACGCGAGAGCGTGTACGATGACCCTTGGCACGAGAAAACCGAGGACGATGGCTTTGGCAGGCTTGCAACAATGGCGCCAGTCAATCAGAGTCACGGAAGCTTGAGTGCGAGCTCGAGGTCTCGTGTCACCAGCTGGACCAATACCACAACTACAGGATCTATGTTGGACGCACCTCTTGAACGGAAGCGGCTGTCAGTCATACAAGAGGATGGCGGCCCCCATCAGCCCTCCTCTTCGGGCGGCTCTCACTTGGGTGGTGTTTCGGTATTCCGCAAGCCACTTCCTCTTTTAACCGGACAGCTCCCAGACCCGCAGCGCCTATATTCTGCTTTGGTCAGAAGGATGAACCAGGAGTCAGTGGACCGAGAGGCTACAGCAGGAGATGATGATGGACAAGCGTTGTTCCACGCAGGAAAGGGTCAGGAGCGCACCATTCGTGCCGTGACGTCTTCGACTGCTGCTGGTGTTTCCGTCGAGAATGACACTAGTGAAGATCATGCTGCTAGTGCTCACCAAGCGTCCGCTGATATTGCAGCTGCAATAGAAGAAGCATACCATTACAACTACAGTGAAGAGAGTGTGTACTCGAGAGCGGATGATGGCAATCCCAATCCTAACTACCGACAGCCTGGAAACACGAGCGAGCAATACATAGACAGAAAGGAGGTACCCAATTGTGAAAGAGACGTCGGGATGTATAGATTGGCGAACGGCAGCAACCCATACACCACTGACCTTAGTACCCACCTGCCACTTCGGTCGAATGACAACATTAGCACCTCCATAGATTCATGGGGCATAGATGAGAGCATTCGCGGCGGTACTGCACATGTCCGCCAGAGAGCTGCACGTGGCAAGCGTTATGGTCTGATGCCCCTTCTGGAAACGAACCGGAGTCAAGCAAGTCTTACCAGCGAAAGGTCGCAAGGATCTTCACACGTACGCGAACTAGCGCAGATCAACCCTGATCAGACTGCACACATGACGGAAGACCTCTCAGACGATGCCGCGATGAGACCATGCGGTATCCTGTACCAGCCCGGCGAAACTGGCGATGAACACGACTTACGTATTGCAACACCATCGGACATTGTGCCAGATCAGCTGTCAGTCACCAAGAAGCGATACCCATTGCTCAATGTCAAGGAGGTGGCCAGAAACAGCACGCCTGCTCCGAGCCGACCCAGCAGCTTGACTCGTAGCCAAAGTGGACTTCTGCAGCAAACGGTCGATGCGGAACAGGGACGGAAGCGCAAGCATGAAAACAAATTGGCAGCATCGCTGAGGAAAATTTCGCCGGACAACGTGGCGAATTTGCTTAGGGGCAAGAAGAGCCTGGCAGTTCTGGGTCACAAGAAGCACGAGAAAGAGAACCGACCACACACGACCGACAACACTCCCGAAGGCAAAATTGCAACAAGCACACCAGCTCCATCCCATCTTGCCATGCGCAGTGGCAACAGTGCCAGCGCCACGGGCAAGCGCAAGGATGTCGAAGCTCATTGTGAGAGTCCTACAGACATTGTCAAGGCAAACCTTTCAGCACGTCTCAGTCGACCATTTGACATGGACGGGGTTGACTTCAACCGGGTGTCAGACAGCATGTACCTCGGGGAGCGGGAGGCTGGACATCCAGATACCACTGGTGGGCGAGTAAGCGTGACACAAGCAGCGCGGCCGCACAACCATGCGCTGGGTTACGACAAGCGACAGAGCTTCGACCGCGGACCGGGAGGATATGGCGGTCTGGGCCCGTCCCCTCTTGATGGTCACGTAGCGGAGGCTGACGAAGAGGTAACGGCCCTACCCCGTATGCCGACACAGGAACGCGGGTTGAAGCACCGGCCGAGCAAAGTCGGAATGTCGGTGGCCAGCAAGCGTATGGTGAGCAACTTTCTGAGAAGCAGGAGGAAGGCAGTGAATAGTGAGGAGGACGCGGTGAGTCATGAGGAGAATGTTTGGGATGATACACCTGGGACAGGTAGCCCTCTCTTTGTCTGAAGACCAACCATTCGAGGATTGAATACGGGGAAGTGATGCACGGTCATGACCCATCCGGGGCATGACTATCATCGTAGAGGCTCTTTCCACACTAGAGTCATTCGTTTGGCACAGGACAAAGTATATGGATAGGCACGATGCAAGTGTTGGAAATGAGTATCGACTTTGGAGGGCCACTGAGATTTCAGGGGTTTGGATAGAACTGTACGAATAGAATTGTACTACAAGGGCTGCGAGCAATGGCAGCGACATAGATTACTGCCTATGGATCTTGTTTCTGTCCAGAGGACATGTGGACTAACAGAAGCTTTCTCAAGTGCTCTCCCAGAACGAAGCGTACACGGCAAGTCCTGCTGTGCTGTCGTCCTTCCACAAGCACGCACTTTGGCTCAGGGGTGTCCTGACCCCTACGGAGCGGGAAGTCGCGGCCTGCACGCACTTGCTCCGCGGATACAACGTTCGTGATCTGATGCTGGAAGGATAGACAAGCTCGAAGAGTAGTCGTGGGAGGGCGACTGGCCGTGCGGAGTCCCCTGCGTGCTCGAGACTCGTTACCTTGCTAGGGCACAGTACCGTGCGGGGCGGTGCGGCGTTGTCCCTGCAGGTGCGTAGATGGATAGGGAGGCGGGAAGAAGCGCGTCGCGTTGCGTGGCTTGACTGGTGGGTAGGGTAGCTAGCACTTGATCTGATCTGATCTGACCTGACCTGACCTGTTGTCTGTTGTCTGTTGTCTCTGGAAACCTCACTGGCGTGGCGGCGACCGGGTCTGGCTACCTAGACGGACGAGTTGGGTTGGGTTGGGTTCACTGGGAAAGTCTGCTTCGTGTCTGCTTGCGCGGAGCTTCGGTTGCGCGTGTTCGCGCTCTGCTTGGGGTTTGCGACTTCCATTTCCATTTCCATTTCCACTGCCAGGTCCTCGGATCCTACTTACAGGCAAAGTATTTCAATGACAAGCTCGTGCTTGTTCTCGGGCTTGACTGGTGAGACACAAATATGAGGACTGAGAAAAAAAAATGGTATCATTAAAGTTGCCAAGTCTTGCGATCTATCCATTCACACCTGAACGTAGTTTGCAGGAAACATGCCTTTGACGCCCTTTAGCTCACCCTGCCACCAGTCATCTGTGCTGTCGGTTTTCTTCAAGACCTTGATCTTGTCGCCTTGTTTGAACATCAAATCGCCGTCGCCCTGGCCAGCAAAGTCATAGAGGGCAGTGACGAATTGGAAGTGGTGAGAAGGTATCCGGGGTGGCGGTGGAGGAGGCTTCTTCTTTCCTAAGATGCCAAACATCGAGGTGCCACCTGGAGTGGTTGCGCCAGGGGTGGTCGCTCGGGAAGCTGAAGCTGAGGTGGCCGAAGGTTGACGATCTCTACTAAAGTAATCTGTGTTTGGACCAGCCGGGGAGAAGCTCACACTTGATGGAGTCTGATAGAGTGAGGCGGCGGGAGAGGGAGAGGTGATGGCCGAGTCATTGGGGAGTGGAGAGAGTAAGGAAGTGGAGGATGGTGAGTGTGACAGCTTTGGCCTGATGTCGTAGGGTTGAGAAGGAGAGATGGAGGGACGTGCGGGAGAGATCGAGGGCGCTCTACTCAACGAGTTGGGCTGACTGGGTCTGCGGTAGCCATTGATCGGTGGGAGCTGGGCTTCCTTCTCTTTGTCACTGATGGATTTCCTGATGGCCTTGCCGGACGCGAGGATGGGCATGGCCTCCAACAGTCTTTGCTGTGGTCTGAAGGCATCCTCCCACAACCTCACGACTTCGTCCATGGGTGGGCTGGGAGAGGGAAAGCCTTGTTCTGAGCAGTAGTTGTGCAGCATGGTGTAGTAATGTGCCAGCAGGTTGTTCTGGATACGGATCTGGGCGGCGAGCAGATATGGTTGGAGGGACCAGACAGCGGCGAGGAGGGGAGGGAGGTAGTTGCGCAGGTGGTTGTCAGCGGCATGGTAGGCCTCGGTGGCCATGGCCAGATCTGACTGGGCCTTGGTGAGCTGGGCGCGGTCACGGTCGGAGAGTTTGGACTTCTTGGAGCTGACGTCGACTCTGCTCTGGTAGCGCTCGTAGTCGAGCTTCTTGTCCTCTCGCTTCTTCATCTGTTTGCGGGCGATCTGGAGGTTGTCCTTGGCTTCCTGGGCCGGGCCGATGATTGTGAGCTGCACCTCGTCCAGCTCGGAGGTCAAGTCTTTCTTCAGATCCTCGTACTCGGACTTGAGGCGGCGGGTTCGCTGGACCAGGTTGGGGGCTGTCTCGACGGGCACATGGCCGACGTAGTCGTCTGCAGCACCGACGATGGGGGCGTAGAGAGTGTCATATTCGGCGAGGAGGCGGTGTTGGACCATCAGGATGGACAGCCATGACTCTCGCCATGCACGCGAGGCGTCGATGATCTACTGCTGAGTCAGTGGGTTGTCGCTGCTGACCAGGGGGGATCGAGTGGTGGCACGTACTCTGCCCAAGAGGGAGTCTGCATCGTCAAAGTCCTTGAGCAACAGGGAGACCTGCTGTTCGTCGGCACTCCGTTTCTGGTACTTCTGAAACTGTCTCTGCACGAACATGCTGGCGAGCGAGACCTGGGTCCTTTGACTTTCAGCAGCCTAACTAGCCGTCGACAAGTCAGCCTAAGCCCGCCGGCATGGCCCCCGAGGCGGAGTTGGCCGTGGGCACGCAATCTCTAGCGGTCGATGGGGAAGTGCCTGTGCATTGAAGTGCTCGAAGGGGTCAGGGCATGAACGAGTGACTACCGCAGCAGAGGGGGGAAGGAAGAGGGCAAGCACGGAAATACTTCCAACTTGTATTGTCAGCGTGCACCGGTGCCAGGTTCACGTTGGGCCAAAACAAAATTTAGGTTAGAAGGTCGCGCAGCCTGGAACCACCGGGTCAGTCCATCCGTGCTCATGGGCATGATTGTCGTCGCACCAGCCTGTACCCGCCTAGACATGTCCAGCTTACCGGTAATTCCCAGGTGCCTCAGGTGAAGCAGGCACCGCGACACCACAGCACAGCCCGCCAAAGCACATGCAGCAGGACGCGCGTTGCTTCAACCCACAGCGCCAAAAGTCAGTTGCGACGTTCCACCGTGACGCCTCTGGCCCCACCGACGCGTCGGGTCTGCCAGGCTTAGCCTCATTAGATCGCGTCAGACATCAACCACTGCTAGTGACTGCTACAACTATCGTCCCCCATCGGGTCATGCATACTACAACACGCCCGGCGGCACCTCGTCGCCGTCGCGAGACACTCCGTTGAATCAGCATGGGTCTTCTCCAAAGCAGCCCTCCGACGCAGCATCTGACACGGCGCGACCCACGATGGCAACGGCCCGACAGCGGAGCACCCCGGCTTCCCTCTTGACCCAGCATGCTCAGAATGCTCAGAGTGCTCCCCAGTCGCACGTCTCGGCTCCTGTGCTCGAGTTCAGGTGCATGTTCACCCACGACATCTTCAAGAAATCCAAGAAGTGGCACGATGGCAGCCTGCGATATCACACCTTCAACAAGCGTGTCATGGTCTATGACGAAACCAAGAACCTCGTGGGAGACCTACACTATCGTCAGCCTGAAGACTTTGGAGAGGGCCTGGAGCTGAAGTTGGACAGACCGGTGCTGGTGCAGGTGGAAGAGCCCTTGGGCCAAACCAACACCGACCTCACCCCACTGCTTGCTAGACAACGGCACGATGCCAACAATCAGCCCTCCTCCATTCAGTCCCAGCCGACGCGCGCTTCCCTCGCCAGGATCAACGCTGCCAATTCACAAGCCAGGCCAAAGTCGATCAAAGAACTGCTTGCTGCCTCTCAAGGCGGGTGGGGCCGCGCCAGGCTACCCACTCACTCTCCCTTCGACCAAAGGCAAGCTCTGTCAGAGATCCAACCCCCCACCCAGCCCTCTCCGAAGAGACGCAAGACCACTGCTGCCAAGGAGAACGACCCCATCGTCGTGTCTGCCCAAGCACCACCTGTGAGCCCAACCTCCATACCCACCACCGCTCATCTACCAGGCCCAATTGTCGATATTTCCTCGGATGACGAGCCAAATGACGCTCGAGTAATCTCCACCAACAATGCCACCCTCATTCGTCGAGAAAGAGCGCCGAGGAAGCCCAAACCTCTGCCAGCAGTCAAGCTAGCAAAGACGAACGAGAAGACCCAGGCCGATAAGCAAGAGACCCCCGAGACACAGAATCAGGGAAAGGCCTCACTCGAGCCTGTCTCAAAGCGGCCAACAAACACATCGGTACAGGATGACACGCCTCCAAGGTCACACAGGCCTAGCCTTGCTTCCGAGTCGCTGCCGACATCCCGATCACGACCGTCATCCGCTACAACCTCGCAGAGTCAACGCCGCCTCTCCTCTGGTCCAAAAAGCAGCCTCAAGTTTGCCTCTCAGAAGCCTCGCCCCAAGCTGATGTACAAAGCACTTCTGACGTCCACACCACAAGCACTCTCCACGGAAAGCCCTCCGGCCCGGCAACGGCGAACAGACCTACTCGATACAGAATCTTTTTTTGCCGCTTCGCAGACTGCGCAGGAAACAGTCGCTGCCACTACACGCTCACAAGGCAGCTTCCCGATAGACGCCGAGCCAGCACAAGATGGCTCGACCGCCTCACCCAGCAATCAGCCTGATGTATCACAAGAGCAAGCTTTGCCAGACAACGTAGCCCAACATTCTCATGTGCTTGATGACAACAGGGACGCATGCCCCCATAGTCCGCTTTTTATGCCTCGCACCACTTCTCAAATGTCTCCCATGCCATCTCAAAGGTTCAACACCGACGACAGCCCTTTCCCCCGCCTATCCCAGCGGGCTACTCGACCAAGGTCCTCCTCCTCTGCATCTCCGGCCTACGAATCTCACCGTGACCAGTCGAAAGCAACCTCACTGCAAAGTCCGGCGAGCTCAGGTCAACATGCAGAAGAGCAGTCGTCCCCCACTTTCAAGCCGGCTGTCTCTAAGCCTCTACCGCGAACAAGTACCGATGAAGCAGCTACGTCGGGACCCACGCTCGTTACCAACCTCAAATCGAACGTGTCAGAACACCTTGCAGCACCCTCGCCTGAGGCACCTCGTCCATTGTCCAAGATCAAAGGCCGCCTGTTTAGGCGCGTTGTCTCAGAACAACTGCCGATGAATACCTCGACATGTGACGACTTTTCCCTAGAGTCGGATTTAGACAGAGATCTAGACCTGTTGGCAGATAGTCCAGTCAAATTGACGCCCGCAAAAGCAGCCCAAGTCACTAGGCCTGTACCACCAGCAAAGCTACAACGGGCCTCTTCCGATCCTGTAGCACTTGATAGCACGGTGACCATGCACGACCCAGTCTCTTCTTCGCCGGTTGATCAAGCAGACAGAGCACCAGACCCGCCAGAATTTCAACCACAGCCAGTTCACCCTGCGGGAGTGCTACCTGTGGCTACTCCGTCCACCGCAGACGCAGGCCCATGGACTGCAACGGAAGCTTTCCTGCTATTCGACTGGTGGCCGCCTGGGAAACAAAAGCCCGACTACGGGCAGGGCACGGCTTCGGGACACAACGGTCTTGGTCCCATCGAGGACAGCGCAAGCGTAGCCATGAAAGCCGTGGCGAACAAGAAGTACGGAATGTTTGGAAGCGCGAGGCTCGTGAGCCAGCGATGAATGACGACTTATGAGCAACGCGGTAACGAGTGATGACCTTAGCACAACGATTTATGTAGGATAAAGTACGGTTCTCCAGAAAGAAGGTCTTGTCTAATGAATGTAATGCACAAAAGCTACAAATCGTCCATCTCACTGCTGTGCATCACGTGTCCACACATGTCACATGTCGCATGTCGCATAGGTCTGCCGCTGGTGTTGTTTCCCGTCGGCCCCATCGAGTCCTAACTCTCGATCTGCCCGCCTGACAACCTCCTAGCTAGCAAATGTGTGCCCTGCTTACTTGAGCCCCGTTTCCATAGGTAGACATTCTGGTTGCGAGCGGGCGGACGGGGACGTGTAACGGGCACTTGGCGCGGTATGCAGAAACACGCCAAGAGGCGAGCGAAGGAACTGATAGAGTACGGAACTTTGTTGGCTAAGATTACTCCTTCGAGCCAGCCGACCAGTCTCCTCTAGTGAAGTAGTGCTGGTGACTGGTTTGGGACAAAGCAAAGTCGCGCAACACAGTCAACGCCGGACGCCTCGCTGAATCGAACCTGACCTAATCAAACTAGAAATTCAACACCCACTACCGGTGTAATCGTGCGGCTGCACTGTGCCGGATTTGTTCCTGCTCTACTACACCACCGTCCTATCGGGAAGAGCGATCTGCTGCTGCTGCGTCCTGCCTCCCCCTTCTGCAATTTTCCCCACAACTCGTGAGAAGTACTGCGCCACGAACCCTTCCGTGTAATAAGAGTGGTTGCTGCTATGATCCGCCACAAGATTATGCGCCAGCTCGTGACACAAGATCACCCACCAGTAGACCAGCGCGTCGTTAAGCCCAACTTGGGCCACGCCGCTATCGGTCGACGCTATCTGCGACTCGTGTAATTGGTGGAAATACAAGTAGTTACAAAAGATACTCCCGTTGCGATTGAACGCGATCGTCTTGCCGCCCGTCTCATGGAAGATGTTGAGGATGCGGGGGTTGAGAGCAAAGATTTCGCCTGTGGCTTTTAGAAGGTCAGCGAAGGCGTTCAGGCCCGTAATGTTCTGTTGCAGAAATTGGGACACGTTCGTGGGTCGGACCGGGTCCTGAGGGAGGAACATCTGGATGCCGTGTTTGAGGTCTGCGACAAATGCCAAGTCGTGGGCGGGTTTTTCGTCGCAGTAGGATTTTGTTTCCGAGACGGTATTCTGTTCGCCACGGGAGAAAATCTCGGTACTGTTATGGGCCCGTGATTTGCGAATTGCGGAAAGGAGGTTTTGTTGCATATGGTGGGGGGCCGTGACGGCTTGGTCTTGACCTTGGCCGCTGCTGCCTGCTGAGTAGGGTGGTGGCGGGTCGTGGGATGAGGTTGAAGTACCTTGCGCAATGGGAAGCGGTTCTGGACCAGACAGCGAGGAGTTGGGACGTTGCTGTCGTCCACCTGTACCTAGACCAAAGTTCTTTGCGAAGTTGCTGAGCATGCGTTGGGCTGAGCGGATTGGCTCGTTATCCGTGTCTTCCTGTGGAAGATGCTGTGAGGATGGCCCGGCAAGAGCACCTACGTTCTTACTATCAGGTGAGTCAGGGAAGGCGCCAATCATATTCTGTTTCGTTTTCTTCTCCTTCTTTTGCGGAGACTGCAACGATTCCCACGCCTTTTGTTGTTCCTCGATACGTTTCTGTTGCTCTTCTAGTTCTTGCTGACGCTGGTTCTCAGCCATTCGCGCTTCTGCAGCCTTTTGACGCAGAATTCTGGAGACATTGAAACCTCGATTGCGAAGATCAAGAAGGTCGGTCTTCAAAAGCATCTCAAGCGTCAACGGAGAATGGAGCTTCGGGCGGTTGAGAAGAAGATGGATCAGTGCTTGGCTGACTTGGTAAAAGTCTGGGTTTGCGCCAACGACCCAGAGGGTATACTCACGGTTGTTAGCCGTGATGACTGCAGTCCGCTTCTGAGAGTGAGTGATGTTCCGCCCTCGAAGAGCTCGACGTAGCGTAATCGAGGAGACAAGCTGCACGCTCAAGTGTTTCTCGAGCCACCTAGCATCATTCTTGATGTTATCCTGTGGCTGTTCATGAAGAAACAGCTGAGACCGCTCAATGATCAACTTCTGCAGTTTCTGAGCCGGACTCTGGTCAGCCGCTCGTGGACCATGCTTGGCGGCTTCCTCAACCAGAGAGCTTAGAAGCGGTGATCCGAGGGAGAAGTAGAAATCCTCTAAACCTTCTTCTTGTGGTGCAGCTAAGATATTGGACTTGAAAAGGTTGTAGGCGATGAACTCATCGACGATGATAGCGTCCTCAGCGCTGCATAACTGCCATTCGGTGATGCCTTGGCTTTCATCATCTTCAAAGTCGTCATCATCAAGCAAAGACTTCCCATTTTTGGGTGCCCCTGGGATGTATTTGCTTGCTAGCAAGAATGGTGCTTTCTTCATCTCTCGAAACAGATCTTTGTTCTTCTTGAGCACACTGACACTATCAGCTAAGCTCCGAAGCAGAGTCAGGTATTTCTCAGGATTCTTGAAAGTCGAAGATATCCGTGCCGGCTCCTTGACTAGTATTTGCGCGACCTCGACTTTGGTCGGCTCGGGCTTCGAGCCACATTTGAGGAGAAAAGTGTTGGCTTCCTGGCCAAAGTCAACGTAGTTGAAGATCTCGCCGAATGTATCGCTATCTCCGAGGAAGACATTGCGAGGCGACGTGTAGCTCTTGACCGCAGGCTTCTCCTTGGTTTTTGAGAATATAGGGACAAAGTTGAGGTCTTGCAGCTTCGGGATGACAGAGGCATTTAGCTCGTTGAGTCGGCCAGCGAAGTAGGCAAAGAATGCTCTTGCTTCGTGGTAGGAAGTCAATTTCTTTCTTGCCAATATCTGGATGCAAGTCTCGATCGGTGGGTTGCGTCGAACGCCGAACATAGGCGCATGGCTATGGAGATCACGCCTCAAAAGATCGAAACCAAGTAGCATTGCACCCTCGTCAGTGAAGCACTGAGACGGAGTGCCAAGCTCAGGTTTGTTCTCGAGTGGCAAGAACGGCGCCTGGACCTTGGAATAATCGAATTGAGCATAGCCATTGGCGTGATAGCAGCTGATGAAGTATGTCAATGCTTTGTCTCTAAGTGTGACGTCTCCAGAACTTCCGGCTCGTGCCATGATCGCAATCAGTTCTTGAACGGTGGGTACCGTTCGTAGACCAAGGAGCGTTAGTAGTCGGCCTTCGGGGCTATTGCTTCGATATAGACCAGGCCAGGCAATGACTGGCAAGCCTAGATCGCGAAGCTGCGGTCGAGGTTCGAACAAATCGGAGACTTTGTATCGCTCTTCCGACTCACGACTTTCACTTGTTCGGTCTTCCTTCGGACAAATAGGGGTATTTCGCAAGCGTTGCATGTCGGCACTGGGAACATCATCCCGCACAGAGGATAGATATTGAATCAAAGCCACATGTCGACCAGGACTGTTGGCGCCAGCTTCTTTGTCCTTGCTGGTCGGCTTCAGCAGTCGCTCAAACACAACACCGAGCTCCACCGTCTTTCTGACACCGAATGCCGTAAGAATCTTGTCTTTGACGCCATGAAAGCCTGTGATGGTTGGCAAGTCATCAAAGAGCTTCACATTCGGAAAGTATGCGTCACCAGGCTTCTTCATGCCAAACTTTGTTGGCACGACAGTGTGCGCCGAGAGGAGTTCGACCAGCGTTTGTTTCGACGACTGACTCAAAGAGTCCCATTGCTTGGATAGCAGAGCAAAAACCTGCTGGCTGAAAGCTGGAGAAGCGGCCAAATCCTGATCTTCGCGAAGCAGACTGCGACTCTTGGATTCAGTGATGAGCCATCGCATCCAAGGCACTATCTGCAGCTCCTGCCAACCAAGTGATTCTAAATCATGCTTGCTATAGCTACTTGTGTACTTGAGCGGCATGACAGTCTCTGGGACAGGAAAATTGGGTGGGATCCTGCTAGGGCTGTGGAAATACTCAATGTTTCCAAGCATGAGTAGTTTTCCAGTCGTGCCGTCACCACTAAGTCCGGCGGGGTCTTCATTCGCGACTGTGATAGAGAGCAGTCGTGACACAACCTGATTATCGAGCTGGCCTTTTGCAGCATTTTTGACAAGCCACTCCAGGAACTCGGAAAGCTGCTGAGCTGTAAGGGTATTCGCTTCAAGTGCTTCTCGGATATCTGTGACAGTGACTTCGGTGACCAGACCGTAGTCTACTAACTTGTTGACAAAAGGCTTTGCTTCTTCGACGAGCTTTTCGGGTAGCACTGGCACACCTTCCACAAAGCTCAAGTCCTTCGGGGCAATTCGGACTTGATGCGTAGGAAGCACACCACAGCTGGAGAGCACATCGATCGAAGGTTTCTTACCACTTCGCCAGAAGGCGTCTTCAAGCAGTTCGCCCGTTTTTGGCGAAGGAGTGGACTCTTTGAAGGTGAAATTTTTGAAGACTGTGATACCTTCTTGCAGGAAAGGCTGGACTTGGTCCATGCGAATCTTGTTGGAGCCATTTGCTTGATTTAAGATCCTCTGCCTCAGCTCGCCCATCTCTGAAGTCCAGACAATTCGGCAGACTATGCCGGCGGCTCGCAGCATTTCCATATTCCAGGTTCTGACCCATTTGGCGTTCAGGTCTATCGATTCTCGTTCGACAGTGGGGATGACGGAAGGAGCGGAGATGTGAGCGTTCAGGCCGGTAGTTTGATGGGTTGGGAAGCCGATGAATATTCTGCCGGATCGTGAGGGCAAGACGGTGGCAAAGATATCTCCCAGTTTGGCGGTCGCGGCGATGCTATCGTTCTCGACGAAAGGGGCTGTTAGCACAGCTAGTTTGGTGTTCTTCGGGGGCGGCTTCTTGGTTGCTCTCTCCAGTTCTTCATTGAACTTCTGACCAGTATACGTTTTGATGGTAGCAGTATCGACATTCAGGAAGATAGTAGCGTTGACTTTCTTGGTCAGATCGAGAGTGTCGACGACCTTCTGTTTTAGGGTGGCTGGCGCATCTTCTTGCTGGCGAGCACCTGCAAGCCTGGAGAAGAAGCCTCGCAGGGACGGGGCTGCATCGTCTCGGTTGGAGGAGCGGGCAGTGTTGGAGGCTGGCTTGTATGCGACTATGGGCATCCACTCTCCGTCTATTTGGGCCATCTCTTTGGAGACACTTGTTATTTTCATGAAGCCCTCCGAGGTCTTTGGCTCGACGTCTTTCGGTATGGGTATGTTCAAAGCAGGCGAGATTTTCTTGTTCAAGCTCAAGACGTTCCACTGGTCTAGCCATAATTCGATTCTTTCTATGCCAACAAAGGTGAGAGAGCTAGCCAGGAATTGACTGAGGGATATCAGCGAAGGTACGGTGGATGTAGTATCGCGATAGTCGAGCACAAAATTGGTGTCGTTATTGCCCTCGCCGTCCGGCAGCTTCAGGCGTCGGGTAAACAAGGCGTTGGTCTTCCAGAAGAAAGCCATGGCCTCTCGGCCTGAGGAGACGAAGGGCTCCTCGCAATCGGCGAAGGTGGAGTAGAAGCCGACACCGAATGCACCGATCTTGGTCTCGTCGGGGTTGCCCTCTGCTATCCTCTTCAACCTCGTCCAGTCGTTCTCGTTGAAGGGTATTCCGTTGTTTGTGACGACCATTCTCTTCAACGTGTGGTGTTGTATGACATGCTTCAGCATGCTCGACTCAGAGGCATCTTGCGGCAGGGGCACTGTTGCTGAGGGTATCGTTTCGAACTTGATGGTGACTTTCGAGGCAGACGCATCTGCTGCATTCTGGACCAACTCTCGAAGTGTCGTCCATTCGCCCGAGTATCGTGCTAGCACCTTGTCTATCAGGGCTCGCGTGTTGACTGTGACCGCCTCCTCGTCCGCCCCAGAGCCCATCGTCTGCGCCCGAAGCGCGTTCAAATCCATTGCTGCCATGACTGCAGTGGTGGTAGTGGGCGATGGTGCAGAAGATCAGTAGGCGTCCATGCCAGTTCTACAGAGACTGGCACAGCGTGGCAAGAATGTACAGGCCAGTCTTGGCCAGGAAAGAGGGCCAAGTGGCGAGGAATCGAGCAGAAGATATACGGCTAAGTGTAAGCCAGTGTCAGCCAGTGTGAGCCAGTGCAAGCAACGCCAAAGCAAACGCAAAAAGTGCTATACAGTATGGTCATGGGAATGCAAGAGGTATCAAGTCCCGTCCTCCAGTCGGTTTTTGCCTCGCCCGAGGCCACCAACCGATGCGTCACTTCTGCCTCTGACTCGCGCGGCAAGATCCGCCTGATCGCCTGGCCCCAGCGGCTAGCGTCGGAGATACCCATTAGCGCCGAGTCGTGCTCTTCTAGCTCTCAGCCTCGTTTTCTCCCTCAAGCGCAAGGCTACCTCACCCTTTTCTCGACGCTGTTCCTCAAGCTCCGCCCTGCCAAGTGGGCAGAAACACCCCGACTACATCCCCCTAATATCAACACGTGCAACTGCATACCTTGTGCTTAGTCGCATCTGTGGCGACACCAAGAAGCGCAGAAGAATGAGACAGAAGCATCACCGAGACCCATGACTATAACATGGGATATGACCCCTTTTCCCCCATCGCCCCGGCGTTGATCAATGTACTATGTATCCCTGCTGGCCGGACGAATTCATCAACCTTCAATGCCTATCTTGCATGGCTGCAGAAATCCGCTGGTATAGTACCTCACAGACCATCAGATCAAGCATCACAAGCTGATGCTGATGTCGATCAAAATGGCTATGCTTCAGCTCT
>Ga0066648_10000437_pt1 | contig 29248 bp, 28 predicted proteins | sample CryGeyCG12114_NA_FD_59537 | JGI IMG/M metagenome (GOLD analysis project Ga0066648, IMG submission 59537) | Groundwater microbial communities from aquifer - Crystal Geyser CG19_WC_8/21/14_NA | ecosystem: Environmental > Aquatic > Deep subsurface > Groundwater | place: USA: Utah: Grand County... | reverse complement strand
ATATCTGCAAGGCCACGGCGCTTATGCACGCCAGGTTATAATTCTAGCAACAGATGGGTACGTGCATGGTTCCTGCCGATCCTTCGGGCGTAGCGAGAAACGACTGCTTTGCAGAAGCACTTACGGTTTCAAGAACTACCTGGTACACCAATAAGTGCTCTTCCTTGTACCCGAAGTCCAGTGGTATCAAGGCTGTGTGTCATGGTCCAGCGCCGCATGTACAAGCGGACTGATCGCGCCTAGACGACCTAGAATCTTCATACGAACAAACCCAGCGCTGCAGATGCGAGAAGTTTCCGAACATTCGTCGTCCACATGGCATTTTTGAAGAAGTTATTTATCTAAGGAGAAGCCCTCCTTCAACCCGTCGCGACCTTGGCGTCAGTCACACCCCAAGCTCTGGTGCTCTTCTGCAACCTCAAAGGCTCCTGCTATACCTGATCCCCTCTAACAATACGAACAGAGGACTATGAGTACCCTCACGGACCCTGGTCCTATGTTGACGAGCGATACCAGATGGGGTGAATTAAACCAGTGGCAAATGGACGGTGATGATGATCTGTTGTTCACACAATTCGTTGACAGTCCATCACAATGCTTCGGACTGCCTCAAAACCTCGAGCAAATCCCGTGGCCATCGTTTGACACAGGTCTGTCGATCGGAACGGAATTGCACCTGGGTTCTGCGCAGATACAGGAGGCCTTGCAGCTCGATATTGGCAGTTCTATCGGCACAGGGCCAGTCCCCAGGATTCCGTCAAGTAGCATCTCAGTCTCACCGCTCAAGTCTACTGCAACGCCGATGACGAAACGACAAACTGAATTTTCTTGTAGCGCCATCTGTCCGACAACGTTTTCACTCTCAACCTCAGACAGCTCGCCAATAGAGGAATTACCCCGAGGTTTGTGCGTGCCTCAATCGAGAGAGGAAAACCACTCTGCTGGGCCACGATCAGCTCATACTGAACGTATTGACCGTAGTAGTCTCCGGACCGGTGTCGGAGAGCACTCACTACCTCACTGCTCGCCGCCGACTACTGCATCACCCTCGAATGCGCAGACATTCATGTCAACCAAGCGTCGAGTGTCTGCGGGAAGCTCAAGGAAACCTCGGCAAACTTGTACTGGCAGCAAAGCTCGATCTGAAGACGAGGACAGCGCGAAAAAGCAAGCGAACCGTACCCACTCCTTGGTCGAGCGCCGATACCGAGAGCGTCTCAACAAGAAGTTGGAGGAACTCGGAGACTCGTTGAGGCAAGTACAACTTCCTCTATCTTCAGAGGAGACCTCGAGATCATCTAGGACCACCAGCGAAGGTCACAGTAAGCGGAAAAAGTCTGATGTTCTCTCGGACGCGATGAGTTATATCCACACTTCCGAGGTCGAGATGCGACACCTCACAAATGAGGTCACTTATCTGAATGAGAGAGTCAAGCTCCTGGAGAAGCGGGTGAAATGCGAGGATTGTCCCATCGTGAAGCAAATGGGTAGAGTGCGATTGGTCAGCTGACTGTTCCACTGGCCGCTTACTGGACTGCAAGGCTTCAGTTGTGTATAGTGAATGTAACAAAAACGTCATGCACGATTGTGTATCTGAAAATAGCTCAGTAAGATCCTAGTCAAACACAGATTTTGCCTTAATGTGTGTCATGACGTAAGTGCTACCAGAGCGACTCTCGCCACCATGCATGCCACCCATCGCTACTGCAAGAGAAACCTTTTCGCAACGTATGTGATCTGATTTCTCCTTGCACCTCAGTCGCTCGTGCCACCCCGTGGACTGTACCAGGCATCGGCTTCACCGTCGTGGGCATCGCGAGCATGGTTGGCAGCATAACGTTTATGCGCGTCCAGTGAGTGAAGGACAACGCTCAAGCTGGCCAGAGGTGACTCATGCCCAGATCTTGCCTCCAGAATCTGTGTAACATTTACTGAGATATTGTCTAATAACACCTGCGTGTCTTGCCTGTTGCCGTGGTCAGAACAGTCGGCTCGCATTCAGCAAGGCCCGTGTTCTCAGAGGCTATGGTGACTGGTCGCAGATCGTCCCCGTAGAGGGCATGAAAAGCGTCAGACAACTTAGAGTTCTCGATGGCTTGCCAAGTGATAGACCAGTCACGCCACGTAGCAATGACTTTAGGGGCAATTCCAGTAAACTCTTCTGCATTCTACGGTCAATGAGCCGACGATATATTGAAATACACTGCATAAGTCTTGAGCTAGGCAAAGACAGAACAGCCGATGAAGGAATCGCCGCATCTTGGACATATTCTAGAAATAATGTTCAGTCAAATCAACACGCTAGCGCGTGAGTACTCTGCTGATCTGAGTAACTGCAGTCCTTTTCTCTCCTTGTATGCCTCGAGATGGTCGGAGCCTCTTCTTATGGAGTAGAGCCGACTGCTCCGGCGGTGGAAAAAGCAGATTTGACCAAATCCAAATACACCTTGACACTAGCTGGCATTGACACGCTGGAAGAAAGTAGGCAAGTTCCCACAGACGACTGAGGCAGACCTCGTCTATCCCATTCCCTCGAGACTGATGAGAAGTTCGGGTATTGCTCCACTGTAGTGCTGCAATCCAAGATCTTAATGCCTGGGACGGTTGTCTGGGCGCAAGGATTCTGGATCTCACACCAATTATAGTCCTGGCATTGGCGGACGCCGCAAAGGATGCTTTCATCGGCTTTGTTCGCTGTGAATGCTGCATCGGTGCAGGCATCATAATCCTTGTTGGCAATACACATGCAGAGATCTTTCACTGCCGAGAAGGCTTCATATTCAGCCAGAGGCATGATCGGGTTGCAGATTGATGGAACTGGTGCCTCCGGCACACCAGCCTGGGGCGCCGATCGGACCAGGCTAGGTGTGAAGAGAAGAGCGACTGAAAGGATGGAATGCATCTTGGAAATAAGAACTGGAAAGTCTTAGAAGTGTGTTCTAGGAGACGAGAGTAAGACCTTGATATGAGAGTAACTCACGACGAATACAAATACGGGAGCAAGATATAAATAGCAATCATGGTACTGGCCAAGTATTGCAGCACATTCGTTGATGGTAGATGAATCCGTCGACCGTTTGTGCCGTGGTTGTATCGAATGACGTGGACTGACATCTTATGAACGAATAATGCTCGTACGATCAAGCCCGTTGTTACGGTTGGTGTACAGTACTCAAGTGATAACTTGACGAGCTCAATGTTTTGTCTTGGGCCTTCTGATCAAGAAAGATAAGACCCGGGTGCCACTGGAAGGTGAAGTTCTCTGCGTTGTACTCCACACGTTCATGCAAAGAGTGGTGTGCTCAGTCAGGTGTCGCTAGCCTGATGCCATGAATAAGATCGCCTGATCTGCAATCTGCAGGCGTACCGCCCGATCTGGCCTTCAGCAGCTCTATTCTGGAGCTGCTTTCCAGCGCAGAGTCTCGAGACGGGCTGACCCATCGTACTTCAGATTTCTGAGTAGCGCTAAGATATGGCTAGCTAGTGTACGTTATAAGCTTTTTCGACATAGACGAATCGAGAGCAGGATGTGTTCACTGAATATGATTTAGACGAGTTTCATCTCCTAAATAATCCCACTTCATGCTTCTTCCCGGCAAGCCCCCGTAGCCAGCTTGTACTCATTCCTGATTGTTGTATCCATTGTATCAAATACGGAAGTCACGTTCAACTTCGATACAATTTGCTTTGCAGGTCCTAGGTCATCTGTCTGCGACTGATCCTCATCAACCATCACCAACGTGACAATCTTCCAGGTGCTGCAAGACTCGCCGAAGACGCTCGATCTCACTTTGGAGCTGGCGCTTCTTATCTTGTGAGTGGCGTATATGTGCTATAGCCTTCACCAGTATCTGTGCTTTTGCTGTTTCATCGATGATTTCCTTATCTGGCAGCGGCACCTCAGACACATCGGCCCCTCCGACATCGAGGTTGACGATTGCTAGAGTCTGGTGCAGTCGTGCAAAGTTGGTGTCCAAAGTCTCTCGATCTTCCTGTCTGGCTTGCTGATATCTTCCACCCGTTGTAATGCTTGGCGCAGTGCCACGAGAGTCAGGCGGACGGAATAGAGATGGGGCACCGCGGGAGATTCCAGTCCCTGCTCTGTCCTCGATGTTCCGTCTACCACCATCTTCTGTCACCGCCATGGTCCCTGTGCCTTCACATAACGTCGAGAGCGATGGCATTCGAAAAGTCAGACTGCTTCAGGGGGGTCGAGCAGAGCGATAGGTCGACGCAGAACTTTGTCACTGACGCGAAAACGGAGCCCTGTATTGGCTAGATAGATGCATGAGCACGGTCGACGATGAGAGCATCTGACAGTGGGTATATCAACGTGTAGATTATCAGGACTCAAGGCAGACGTCTATTGAGAACAATTTGCGTTGGGTAGCGGTGGGCGGGGATGTACTGTTCACTGACGTGATCATCACGAGTGAGCAGACATCTTGTAGCAGTAGCGATGGGAGGTTCCATGACTTCATCCAGGGAGCAATGACCTCGTCCACTAGTAATACGATAGGAAGATCCGAGATTTGTGGGGCAGACCCAAGGCCACCACGGATCATGCTTGCCTTAGCAGCACGCATTGGGTCTTGCACGAGTATCCTCTCACGGCCTGGGGTTCCCAGCGTTTGCCGACCCTGCTGTGGTCTCGTGGTATTTTTGGCTTTGGCTATACCTACACGAATCCATCACGAGACATTGTCAGAACAGAGATGGTCAGGTGAGGCAGTAATGGAAATGACCAAAACTGACCAGAACATGACGACTTCTTCGAGCATACTTAAGCCTCTGCATAGGTCTCGTATAGAAAGTGGCGAGCAGCGACAACGATATTGCAGGAGAGTCGGCTCTTTCTTTATAGAAGCACCACAGTATCGATACCGATAGATCGCGACGGTGGTACAACATGCGAGTCGAACGTTGCCCAGATAGCCGGATCGACTTGCGGTGTGTGAGAAAAAGTTGATTTTAACACCAGTCTGTTGGTTTTGCTTAGTTGTGTGCGTGACGAGACACAGTAAGTACTCGCTGTAGTGTAGACACGAAAGTAAAATCAATCGGTGGAGCCCTAAATCTGACGCCGGCCATCAGAAGCCTACCGGTAGGTTGCCTCAATTATCACTGATCGAGGATTCAGGTGGTCAGACCCAAATGAAATGTGTCCAGGTACATGGCGACCTTCTTCCCACAACGTAGCCAAGCTAGAGCTCGTCTTGTCGCCTGAAACATGGAGCTCGAGCTGTCGTTTTGCGTGGGTGTAATAACAACAACGATTCGCAGGATTGGAGTGTAATACTGCCATCACCGACGAGCTGATGTTATCCGGCTCAAATGCCTCGCGTAGCTTCACTCGATGGACTTGGAGAATCGCGGTGGAGCTAGAAATTGTTGCGAGGCCTAGCCACCATTTACAGGATTTCAGGCGCAGGCAATGGCATCGTACCCTGGGATACTCTCATTAGTAGTGTGAAGACGTGACTCGGCCAGACATAGTCGCAGGTCTTGCAGCGACACCGTATTGCAGTATTGACGCCAAAGTCCACGGCTGTGACTCATCAAGACTGACTCGCGGAGGTTCATGCATCGGATGCCGCTGCTTGCATATCACGTGCACGATGCTTTCACACCACTTCTCTACAAGCTGTAATGACAATGAATTGCTGTCTGGCAGTCGCGGATCGGCAAAGACCACGTAGTGGGCCGCGTCTTTCTGAAGTCAAGCATTCGACCATGAAAAGCCACACAAAACTCCCAATTTTCTTATGCTGTATCATGAGCCCGTATCTGGACCAATAACGCGCCAGGAATATGCAGATGTGTCCCGTAACCCTGTCCGCGTCAAACGGAGTCAGAAGTCCCCGTTTGCCTGCATGGTGCTTGTGGTTGTCTTTGCCGTGACGGCACCCTCAGCGAGGGCACGTAGCGAACCTGAAACCCTCCTACTCGGAATCTGAGAGGACTGAGCAGCACGCTTATGTAGGCTATAGTGCGAAACACCGTATTAGCCTATAGCGCCGCCTCTAGTAACGAATTGCTTCTGGCTATATAACTGGTACTGTATGGGTGTCGTCTTTTGCAAAGTAATTGGCCGAGAAATATCTTAGCAAACCTCTTCGTCCTGATCGATCCTCGAAGGACTAAATATTTAGGTTGTACGCGCACTACTATTTCCCTCTAGTGAGGCTAATAGATAACGCACGTACAGTAAAATGCCTTCGAAAAGGGCTGAGGCGGGATTGCGCCCTGTATGAGGAATACGTCTTGAGACTAACTATACCGGGTTAGTCAGAGCCTTGTGTCCTCAGGCTGGGTTATATAGCAGCTAGCAGAGCTAATAGAGCCAGTCTGCCTCACGGGATCAGGTTCCGCGTGAGCGCCGTCTAATTCGTTAGATTATTTATTTGTACTGGTCGTCCGTAATCTGCAAGCTCTTAATACGCGGTTCTCAGCCGTGGCCCTCGCGTGTTCTTAGGTGCACAACGTGGTTTTGGTGGCTGACATCTGGTTCTCGCACTGGTCATGCATTGCTCGATATAGGGGTCTGGCTAAGACCAAGGCAGTGATCGAGGTTCGGTATGTCGATGAAATGTGCTATAGTCTGATAGCCACTGCTGATATTTAGTGCAAATTGCCGATGTGGTTCTGTATTTTGTTGCCTGAGTCATGAGAATGACACTATGGCCTAGCGTCGGCATACATGACAGCGTTATTGTCAGACCGTGGTCTGACAACGTTACAGGGCTGACTTGGTTATTTTAGCTTTCCGAAGATCACGCCACTCCAGTATCAAGAACATGTTCATGGTCATCGATACCGAAATTCATGTTTAGCAGTGCGAATTTCTTTCGAAAGCAGCATCAACTATATATTCACAAGGTATGTAGCCATGTTTGCCTTGCACTGTGTCATACAGCTTCGCCAACGAATCGGTCAGCTCCCCTTGCATCTGTGACAGGCAGCAAACCGGATATGGCTTCTATGACCGTCCTCAGGTCGTGCTCTATTCATCAACACTGCGATAAGTGTGGCAAATGTCGGCGTGGCACATCGCTTGCACCTAGCCTACGGTTGCTGGGTAGCTCTATAGCTCACCAGGACAATCCCACTTCTTCGTTGTGGTCAAGTAAGTCTGTTCTTGTCAAACCCTCTCCCTGCAGTCGCTGATCACACTCTCGCAGGATATGGCTCTATCTCTGTCGGCAGTGAAGTGTTCTTCGTATGCTCTTCTGGTCAAAGTGTATCCTGGGTGCTACCTCCAGTACAAGACGATACAGAGCTGCGCTCATCCCTCCCGAAGTGTGAGTGGTGGTTCCGACATTGCAACATCTACACTGTCTCGGCCCTTAGACATATCTCATCCGCGTCATCGGCAACACCGAAAGCGGTTTGTGACCTCGTCCCCGAATTCGGCTTAGACGGTCACTCGCGGACGCTGAGAGTTGATGTAGACCGTCTTGTCCTTGTCCGCTTCAAGCCTGGTGAACGAGTGTTTGTTCACACCACCCGCCACAAAGGCGCAGGATGCCGTGGTACTGTTGGGCTTGCGTGGGTAGAGAACCATAGGCGTCGGTATTTGATCAAAACCGAGCGCTCTATTAGATCGTTAGGTGAGGCCGACAGCAGTAATCTCTCTGGCTAGATCGTGCGTAGCATAAATTAGTAAAAGGTGGCAGCGAGAAACAAGCTTGGTGAGCTGGTGACAAAAGCCATTGGGGGGAAATACTGCGGCCGTAAGAACTTCGGCTGTTATTGAGCGAAAAGTTGTTATCGCTTTTTAGTTAGGTGTACCTCGTGGTCGTAAGATGATAGTACCACAGTACTACAATAATACTTATATATAAGCATAAAGATAAAAGCGTAAACGAAGACGAAGTCGACGGCGAAGGCGTACGTAAATACCTAATCTATCGCTATCTTACGCGCTATACAGCATGTGCGCGCGATAGCTAATAGGATTCCGTCATTCAGTCACGTGCACTGTGCGCCCCGGAGACACGCCCCACATTCCCGGCTGCCAACATATATAGCACCAACAACATCTTCCGCACAAGCCATTACATCGCTTTCCCGCACCACACAGTACACCATGCATGTCCTCATACAGCCGGGGCAATACTCGTCATAGAGATGATCACAATCAGTCTCAACCCGAAAATCCATCGAGAACTCTAGATTCGGCACTCGGAGTTGAAGAAAACTGTGTTTGCTCAATGATGAAATGATTGGCTGACCAGCGAAGCTATGGTGCCTTCTCATAGAGGATGAATTGGTGGGATTATCTCGGGAGAGTGGTTGCAGGTAGACTTCAACGATGTGTTATACCCCAGTCTGAGAGTGCGTTATTAGATGAGTTCTCGCTTTGTTGTGAGAGCATACTGAACTGTAAAGTGAAGCAGAATCTGCGACAACCTCATAACCTCGTACCGAGAACGACTCAATTTTGCCTGGTTACCTGCTGGCCGATGCCATGTAAAGCCTAGGGCGGTGCACATACGCTATTTACGCAAGAGGTCGCAGTGGCGTGAGTCAGGCACCTGACTGGTTTCTAAACATCTGACACGTCACATGTTGAAGACGATACGGTGACTTTCGTGCCTTTACCTTCGGCTTCGCTTGATGCCTTGGCACAGAGGTTGGTAATTCTCAGACTTCAGCAACAATCACACCACTTCTATTCAAACCATTAAAAGACCTAAGATGGCTCTCAACGACGACGACACACAACCGTCCGAAGATGACTGCTCAAATTGCCATTGTTGGCGCTGGTGAGGTAGGCGCCGCTGCCGCTTATGCACTGTTGCGTGGCTCTGTGTGTAGCGAGATACTCTTAGTTGACAAGAACCCGGACAAAAGAGATGGTCAAGCTCGAGATCTCTCCGATGCATGTGCCTGCGAAGGTAGTAGCACTCGTATTCGAGCCGGGACGCACAAGGAGGCGGGCCAATGCGATATTGTAGTCGTTACTGCAGGGTCGAAAAGGACAAGAGGTATGAGACTGTTCGATGAGCGCTACATTTCTCTTCTGAAGCCGGGGATCGGCGTGCTAATACGAACTAGGCGAAACCAGGCTTCAATTACTTGGAAGAACTACTGCAATTCTCCATAATATTGTTGAGAGAATGCGCCCTTTTCGTTCGGACATCATCCTACTTATTGTTTCGACTCCCGTTGATGTACTCACGACCATTGCTCAACAACTCTCGGGGTTGCCAAAATCTCAAGTTATGGGCTCAGGCACATTCGTTGATACACTACGACTTGGCCGGATGATAGCAGACAAGTATCCGGTATGTATTAATGGGCCATCAACGGCAAGTCGGGCCTGGCTGACGGGCGCCACAGGTCGCACCCGATTCAATCAATGCATATGTCTTGGGTGAGCATGGTGTCTCACAATTCGTGGCTTGGTCACTGGCCTCCATCGATACGGTTCCAATTGACGAGGCACTCCCGTCAGACACTTTCAATCGGACCGAGCTTGCTGAGGCATGCAAACGTGAGGGGCAGCTCATCATCGAAACTAAAGGAGCGATAGTATATGGAATTGGCTCTGTCGTGGCTAGTATTTGCGAATCGATCATTCTTGACAGACGTGACATTCGCCCTGTGACTCACTTTCAACCGAATTTCGATTGTTGCGTGAGTTTGCCGGCGATTCTGGGGAGGAAAGGCGTCGTCGAGACGATGTCACTGGCGTTGTCAGATGAGGAGAACGCTCAGTTACAGTATTCAGGCAAAGAAGTCCGGGAACAGGTCAAGGCTCTCATGGATGAGAACTGACGATCAAAGGCTCTCGTGTCAGCCTGGTGCAGGAGTTTGTAAGCTTCACTTGCTTGCAGGTAGATTTTTAATATTGCAGTGCATATAGTGCAACCAGGATCATTGGTTAAAGTGAGAAACGCCTGTGGCACTTCTAGGGCTGTTTTAGCTCATGTTTCAAAGCTTCCTGCCAAAGTTCATTATACCATTGAATCGAGCAGAAAATTAGTGCACTCTTTCCACTACTGGAGATAGTGCTCTAGAATTTTGCTTCACTTTCATTATCTAACAAATTTAGCCACGTGATTGATATGCCCAAAGTACATCGAAGGACAGAGACCTGAGAAGAGAGGAGTCGATAGCTTGCAATTGGCATTAGAGTCGGATGTGAGATCAGTGTGATACCAGACGGTCTTCCATAGCTTGGGTAAAATATTCTAGTCATCTGAGATCATTTTCGCTCCAATAACACCTTTGGATATAGCTTCAGTATCAGTAGCCTGCGGATAATTTGAATCTTCATCTGAAAACAGAACTGTTTTATGTGCCCTTGGTAGTATTGCATCAGTCCCGAAGTGGCTGCGACGTGGAGCCATTTGCCTGAGCCTTCTCGCTAGCAATGATATGCTTTTTCACTTCGAGAAAGCTATCGGGACTGACGGACATGGAACTGATACCCACGTTGACCAGAAAGGCCGCAAATTGGGGATTGTTGCTCGGTGCCTGCCCGCAAAGGCCGATCTTACGTCCAGCCTTGCGGGCCTCCTTGACTACCGTAGATATCATCCATTTGACGGCCTCATCCTGCTCGTTAAAGAGATCAGCAAGTTCGCCAGAATCACGATCCACACCAAGCGTCAGCTGCGTCAAATCATTGGAGCCAATGGAGAACCCATCGAAGTGCTCAGCAAATTCGGCAGCTAGAATAACATTGGATGGGATCTCACACATCACATACACCTCCAGGCCGTTCTCACCACGTTTCAGCCCATTCTCAGCCATGATTTCGGAAACCTTCACTGCCTCGTCGATCGTGCGGCAGAAGGGAATCATCACAACGGCGTTCGTGAAGCCCATTCCTTCGCGTACGCGTTTAATCGCTCTACATTCGAGCGAGAAGCCATCTTTGTAGCGTAGGGAGTAGTAGCGGGAGGCACCTCGGAAGCCTAACATCGGATTCTCTTCTTTGGGCTCGAAGTCTTCTCCGCCGATGAGACCGGCATACTCGTTCGTCTTGAAATCACTCATGCGGATGATCGCTGGTTTGGGATAGACCGATGCACATAAGCACGAGAGCCCACGCGCAAGCTTATCCACGAAGTACTCGGACTTGTCCTTGTAGCTGGCCGTTAATCTGGCGATTTCTGTCTGAGTTGTTTCATCCTTCAGCTTGTCGAAGTGAACCAGTGCCATTGGATGAACCCGAATGGCGTTGCTGACGACAAACTCCATTCGTACGAGGCCTATACCGTCAGCTGGAAGGCGCCACCAGCGATAGGCAGAGCCCGGATTGGCCAAATTGAGCATGACGTGAGTTCGAGTGGCTGGCACGCCTGCCACATCCAGTTCCCTAGTGGTGATATCGGAGATGCCTTCATAAATAAAGCCATTCTCACCCTCGGCACAAGACACGGTGACGTCTTGGCCGGTGTGTAGCACGTATGTGGCATTGCCGGTCCCTACAACTGCCGGCACTCCAAGTTCACGACTGACAATGGCCGCATGTGACGTTCGTCCGCCATGGTCGGTAATGATGGCGGCGGCTCGCCTCATGATTGGCACCCAGTCTGGATCCGTCGTTCCCGTAACCAAGATCGAGCCATCTGTAAATTCAGCAATGTCCTTGGCAGTTTCGATAAGGCATAGGCGGCCCGACACCGCTGCGTCACCCACCGAGAGGCCTTTTGCCAGAAGTTGACCCTTCTTGCCAATCGTGTAAGTCTTGAAGACGCCAGCTTCACGGCGTGCATGCACGGTTTCTGGACGCGCCTGAACAATGAACATCTCGCCAGTGATGCCATCCTTCGCCCATTCTATATCCATGGGACAACCGTAATGCGTTTCGATAGTGCATGCCCAGCGCGCCAGGTTGAGAATTTCTTTGTCGTTGAGTACGAAAGAACTCCGTTCTGCCTTCGAGGTCGGCACGTTGCGAGTCGGCATCTGCTCATCGCCATAGACCATCTTCACAGCCTTTTCTCCGCACTTCTTTCCGACGATCGGAACCAGGCCGGCATTGGCAAGTAGTGGTTTGAAGACCTGATATTCGTCAGGGTCGACTGTGCCTTGGACGATGTTTTCACCAAGTCCCCAGGCGGCATTGATGAGCACAACCTTATCGAAGCCGCTCTCAGTGTCTATCGTAAACATGACACCGGATCCCGCAGCATCGGAGCGAACCATGCGCTGCACGCCGATGGAGAGAGCGACCTTCATGTGATCAAATCGCCCATTTTGGCGGTAGCTGATCGCCCGGTCAGTGAAGAGTGAGGCATAACAGCGTCGACCGGCATTTAATAGTGCGGATTGGCCTGAGACGTTTAAAAAGGTCTCTTGCTGGCCAGCAAAACTCGCGTCGGGCAAGTCTTCAGCTGTCGCACTCGACCGCACAGCAACAGACAAATTTTCGGTCCCTGCTTGTGCCGACAGCTCTCGATAGGCGTTTTTGATGGCTATTACTATCTCTGCTGGCCAGTCACCGTGCAGAAATAGATTGCGCACTGCTTGACCGGTTGCTGCAAGGCTGGCTTTGCCTGATTGCCATGCTGCGATCAGCTTGGCCATCTTTGGCCTGATGCCGTTAGAGTCGACGAAGTACCAATATGCGTCCGCAGTAGTCGCGAAGCCGGGAGGGACTGCAACTCCCTTTGACTTGAGGCCCCCGATCATCTCTCCAAGAGAAGAATTCTTGCCGCCGACCGAGGCGACATCTCCGCGCACCACATGTTCAAAGTTGCGAACGAAGAACTTAGGGGTTTCCTTGGCCTGGTCCATTCTGCCTCTTAATGCAGGTTGGGGAGAAGACGAAACCGCTCTTTGACAGGAACTATAATGTGAGAAGTGAGACTCGTGTATCAGGGCCTTGAGTAGTTTGCTTGCAGAATCAAGGCCGTTAGTAGGCTCATTGATTACAGCTGTCAAAGTCTGCAACGTTGCGGTGTTGGAGACTCGGTGAATTTCTTAATGGGTGAGTGAGATATAAGACATAGTAAGTTGATGCTTCTTGAATCCCGCAACATCTGGGCAGCTGTGTCTGCCAAGGTCCGCAACAGGTGATCATCAGAGGACAAGTCACGAGAGGTCACGTATGCAACACCCAGCGATGGATAAGGAAGCTGAAAACAATTCATCAGTCACCTGATGCACAGAGTTCAATTAGGGTAAGATTCGCATTGAAGAGCAGGAAGATATGGTAGTACATATGATTCATAGCTCTTTTCAATTATACAGCAGACGCAATTGGGAAGAAACCACGAACAATAGAGAAGTGTTTCCTCTGGGAGTGCGTATTACAGTGGTGTGACATACGGTAGCCCAGATATATCGGAGTAAGGGAGTATAAACCCATTCTTTAGTTGATCACGTGCCGCATGACCCTTCGATCCTGGAGAGTAGACGAGATGAATGAAAACCGTCTGGTGTCTTCGAATGTCCAACCGTCAAGGTTTGTGTGGAAGACAGCTCGATCAGACAAGCATTGATTGCTAGGCCAGCGGAAGCCTGGAGTCTAGGTGCATCAAAGCTGTTTTTATTGTGCAGTGATTGAGGATAATATATGAGATATCTGCCATCTATGTCCGTCACCATCATATAGGTCATGGCTCGGGCTAACATATTCAGCGCTGAAACCATGTTTGCACAACATCACTTCTTGCATTATCGATCGCAGTAGTCCTCCTGCATAGGCGCATCGACAACAAAGGCTATCGGACCATCCACTGTAACCTGAGAATTCCAGACGTACCATGGTGTTACCGCAAATGCCATCAAAGCCAGAGCGTACGCAACACCCGTCACCACATCTCGGTCTCTCAAGTATTTGTCGACGCCGCGAGACCATCCGCCTTGCTGTACTGCTGTTGCCGCAACCTCGGTGGTGATAAGGAAGAATAGACTTATCCGCCAATTAGGATCGGCGTTGATGATCCCCCGTCCTTCTCGTCTCCGACGCTGAGTTCCCATATAGTGAGCTGAGCAGCTTGCCAGATCCAAACGATCATGATTGATATTTCGAGAATCTCGGCATACCTTGGGCCCAGGTACGCCTGTAACAGTAAAACCCGAATAAAACCGAATAATGTACTGATAAGAAACACTGCGGTAAAATATAACAACGATAGTTTAAGTATCCTAATTGCCGACATCTTCAGTCGAGCTTTATAGATCGTAAATAGGTTTCGATCGAGTCGAGCTGATTTGAGGTCTAACAGTCTTTGTCGTACTTAGACCTAGAGCTACTGCATCAAACTTGAATTATGTTTCCATTTATATACTCTTCTGCCTCCGTTCCCACTTCTCTACATACAAGGAGAATGTTACGTTGTTTTAGATGTTTCCGCTTGTACCTCCTGAACAGGTAAACGTGTTGAAAAGTCAGATTTCATGTTACCACGCTCCAGTGACACGTCTCGAGCGTCTGATGATTGCGTCCATGACACCTCGTGCAGTGATTGTGCAGAAAGATCTGTTGCGACTGTCGTGGCGCCACGGGGTTGCTACTTCAGAGACATGTACGCTGGGAAGTGGTGTGACAATGACACGCCACCGTCCCTCGAGCTCGAAAACCGTTCGGCGCTTGTAACACCTCGGTCACTGCCAGTCTTATACAACGCTTTTGATCTAAAGGCACATAGTGCAGCCATTAGATGGCATGCAAACGTTCGGCAACCTCAACGTTTGCGCACCAACACATCGCTCACAATGTTGTCTACGCTCAGAGGAAAAAAGGTACTAATTGTTGGAGGTGTAGCTGGTGGAATGTCATGCGCGGCTCGATTGCGAAGGCTAGACGAAAGTGCCCAGATCACGGTTCTCGAAAAAGGACCTTTTGTTAGCTACGCGAATTGTGGCTTGCCCTATGCACTAGGGGGAATCATTAGCGACCAAAACAAGCTACACGTGCAGACGAGCGCAAAGCTGAAGAGTTGGTTCAATTTCGACGTCAGAACGAATGCGGAAGTGGTAAGCACCAATAGGAAATCGAAGACCGTTCTTGTCAAGCATATAAACGACGAAAGCCGTGGCGCGAACGCGATTCATTCAGATACTGGCCAGGAACTCCCTTATGACAAGCTCGTTTTAGCCACCGGTGCCGCGGCATTCAGGCCACCGATCGCGGGAATCAATTGTGACCATGTTTTTACCCTTCAAACCATTCCTGATCTCAGGAAAATTCAAGACTATATCGCGAAGAACAAATGTCGAACTGCTGCCATCGTTGGTGCCGGCCTTATCGGACTGGAGGTTGCAGAAAACCTCAAGATCCTTGGGCTGGATGTCGCCTTGTTCGAATATCTCCCACATGTCCTCCCACCCATCGACCAAGACATGGCTGAACGGTTGCACCATGAGTTGCGAGAAAAAGGAGTACGTGTCTTCTTGAACTGCAGGGTGGTTCGCATCACTTCACCAGAAGGCAACCGACCTGCTCAGGTGGTCCTTGACAACACCGGCCCTTTTAATGCAGATTTGGTGGTTGCAGCTGTCGGTATCCGTCCCCGCATTGAACTCGCTGAAAAGGCTGGTCTGAAGCTCGGAAGCGTTGGAGTGGATGTTAATGCTACAATGCAAACCTCTGATCCAGACATATATGCAATCGGAGATGTCATTCAATTCCAGAACATAGTATCTAGTCAGCCTATGCACTTGGCTCTTGCCGGTCCGGCGAATCGCCAAGGGCGGTTGGTGGCCGACCATATCTGTGGTCGGAAGGTACACTTTCGCGGGAACGTGGGCACCGCGGTCTGTAAAGTCTTCGACCTCACGGTCGCTTTCGTCGGCTTTTCTATGACTAGTCTGGAGCGTATGGGTCGAGGAGAAGGTGCCAGGTACGTTACCGTCCATACTCCGGGTCATGCGTCGTACTATCCAGGAGCGGAGGTCATGACGATCAAACTTGTATTCGATGCCCTATCTGGCAGGATTCTTGGCGCACAGATAATCGGCAAGTGTGGAGTTGACAAAAGAATCGATGTTTTGGCTGTGGCAATAAGGGACTTCATGACAGTGGAAGACCTTGAACATTTCGAGCTAGCCTACGCGCCGCCATATGGTTCTGCGAAGGACCCTGTCAATATAGTGGGGTTTGTAGCGTCGAACGTGTTCCGAGGTGACGTGGAAGTGGTATACGCAGAAGATCTCGTGCATCAGCTGCAGGAACGGCTTGGGATGGAGGCAACCTTGTTGAACGATCATTATACTGTCGTGGACGTGCGTTCGCCCGAGGAGTTCAAGCACAGTCACCTTCTCGGTGCCACAAACATTCCACTTCCTGTTTTAAGAGATAACATCCATATGGTAGGGAAACTAAGAAAGATTCTGGTTTACTGTTGGGTCGGGTACCGCGGCTACCTAGCATGTCGCATTCTGAAACAACATGGCTTTGATGTTGTAAATCTGGATGGAGGTTTCAAGTCGGTTTCGGAAGGAGGCTACGATGTGCTAACACAGACCGTGCATACTGTTTAGATCGCAAATGATTGTGGTATAGGAGAGTCCCAGTGCAGACTGTGGGGGCTTTCGAATTTCAAAGTCTTCAGAATTTTATATGCATACCATATAGTGTATCGTTGAAATATCTTGTTTAGCAATCTCATAATGTACTCTGTGGTCTGCTATATTACACTGAGTTGCCCTTTACGCCGACCACAGGCTTGGTACCAAGGATAACCACTGGCTCGTAGAGCTACAATAGCACCACAGCGACCACGATTTAGCGTCACATTACATCCCATCAACTATGACTGTCCACTGAAAGACGAGGGCTAGAAAAGGAGTCACGGTCTAACATCCCAAAGCTAAAATCACAAAGTCTCGTCGAGGTTTAAACTTTTACGCCACCACTAAGCGACAACCAGATTTAGGTAGCTGACCCGATCAAGAGCTTTTTGTTAAACGGTTGATATGTGAGGTAAGTGTTGCGAGTATAATGCATTAAAGCAGCTGTTCGACCGTATGCCTAACAACTTATAGTCTCTGAATCACCTCAAATCTGATAAATCGTCACTTCGTTGATGGGGCAATATTCGCCACGGACAATGAGTACGAAGGCTTCTAAGCGCATTTTGTGATATCGAGCTAGCATAAAGGGTCTGCAAGATAGCACTACCATGACGTATATCTAAATAGCCTCGAGTCAATATTGATTAGAAACTACGATATTCGTGAAGCAGCTGAGGGAAGCTACTAGTACAGTAGGTGTCTATTTGCTTTTCGATGTGCTAGAATGGCAAAAATCAGCTTATCTACCGGTACAGCTAACGTTCAGGGGTGGCGTCCAGAAGCGGGCCGTAGGGCTAGGGAAGACCAACGCGTCTCATGGTTCTACAATTATCATCATACCAGCAACGGTTTAGATAGTAGACTCACCTACTAAAGCTAGAAGTCAACTCATACACGCATGCTATAGCACATTTCAAATCGGCGTTACAAGCTTTACGCGTGATGTCAGGTTGGCAAAACGTAAACGAAGCTATTGCAAAAGTTTTAGTGTGACAGAAGCCTTACTGGAGGAATGATAAACCCCAATATCACGCTTCTGCACAAGGATTTCTATTCCGGTGCTGTGATCATTACTTTCTGCCTATAAACGCTTATAGTCGTTTAAAGCCCATCAAAATGCTTGGCGAAGTCTTTCAACTCTTGTGAATACATTGAAAGTGGAGCTGCGTATGCGACGCCTTGATGAAGGACTTCCTCAGTATCCATTTCTTCGTCCGTAGCAAACAGCGTGATCTTGATGACGAGACACAAACAAGGCGCATTCCATAGGATAAGCGGCGAGCATTTCCTTTGCCCAGGCAATCTGGCGGTAATATTCGAGCTTGTGGGAAACTTGCGTCACAAGTCCTTCAGAGTGAGGGCTCAGCGCACTGAAGTAATCTTCCTGTCGCCAGCGGCAGAGTGCTTCCTTGTCGAGCTCCATTGCAAAGGTTGGGTTCAGCTCTTGCGAAGATGTCTCCCAGACTATAGAGTTATGTTGTGTTCTGTGTCTTGATGCCCAAGCCAGATCTGTGTAGCTGTCCGTGCCAGGAGCGCGCGCTTCATGGGTGACACTTTCGATGGTTGACGCGGGCCGCATCGGCATATGTAATCGTTGGCCATTTCCTAGTCGATGCCAATCGAGCGCTCTCGACACCGCTGCTGCGGATGGCGATGAACATCCCTTGGGGCCAGAAACGGGTCTCTGTGGCGGTCCTGGTGTGTTGAACATATTGTCGGGACTCGTGTCTGATACCAGATCGCAACCACACTGGTACAGGAAGCGGATGGTTTCGACGTCACTACCATCTTCTTCTTGATCTGAGAATAGATCCTGTGGAATGAATTGTTTGGCGAACGGTTGCTTTATGTCGTTGTCCATCCCTGCTTGTAGAGCTGCAAGTGCTAGTACAGGTTGTATGTCAAGCAGGGCGTAACATTGGAATGACAGGTGATAACTTGGCTATAAGCTTGAGTTCCTCAACTGTTATGATTTTCTTAGACTTCGAATCTCTTCTGCCATTTCGTGGATGAATGTCTATAATACAGTATTACTTATGTTCAGAGGTTCTGTTACACAGGAAACAGACTTCAAACAATCCATCTGATTTCAGCTTAACATACTGAAAGACACTGTAACGGGTACTGAGTAACATGATTCTGGTGCGACTGATACAGTCACTACTACATGCACTTGTACACAGCCAAAGTATGGTGTCAGGTGAGAGCCATTAGTAGGCACGTGAGCAAACAACGAAAGTAGTTTGATCCCCGCCGAGCCAAGAATTTTGAAATGACGTTGTCAGCAATCAATTATTGTGTTCCAATATTACAAGCGTTGACGAAGCTGGAAAGCGATGCCAGGCCGATCTGGTATTAGAACCACCGGTCCGTCTTTCCCGCTGGTTGCTCGATAGAGGCATGACCTAACTAGCGACAAGGTGTCAGTCAGCTGAAGGTCTGATTTTGCTATTGGTGGTGGTATACACTTCGCAAGACGGGTGGCATGACTGAATTGAGCTCAGACGACCGGCACATTCAAGCTGCTTAGGTTGGAACGATACGGGCTCTACGACTGCACACAAGACCTTGTGCGATTGTCAATACTCTCTCTTTTCACTTGTTCGACCGTAGGCAAGCATTTAGCAAATTGCTCTTCCCTTGTTGATCCCAACGGACCAAGGCATATAACAAAAGCCTGATCATATAATGTCCCTCATCAAGGCTTTGAAGCACGTCACTTGCATGACAAATCTTGCCAGAGGTTCTGCCTTACACTTTCGACGACAGTTAAGAATTACTCCTTGCTTTCGAACCAGTCCAGATCTTGAAGATATTAAGATGGGAAAGCATTTACAGAGGTAAGCACAAGAATCTAAACGTGATTGTAGTGTTTTTTCAGTGGAGCACGGACTGATGAGAAACTTATCCGAAGCGACCGACTGCGTCAAAGGGAAAAAGCCATCGAAGATCTATACTTCCGCCAAAAGGAGCTGGAAAAGTACGTTGGATCGTACTTGCTATCTCCGGGAACTGGCTAATGCAATAACTTTGCTCTAGCCTCAAACGCCTTCGGGTTAAACTTGCTGTTCAGCGGGAACACCTAGAGGAGATCAACAAGCATATCGAAGATATGCTAAGCTCCAAGAGCGCGAATAAAATCTGATCGAGTTTTTGATCGTACCTAGCTTTTATAAATAGCGGTCTAATGTAACCCAATTGGCCTTCTTATGCCGATAGAGCATTTTAGATTAGACCTTCTAGTAGTCGAGGCGGAGTCACACCACCCCTAACGTGCCGCAATGGGCCAATATTGGTGTATCATAAAAACAGATTCCAGGGAAACTTAGGCTTTGCGAGGACAAATATGTCGTCCGCATCCTTGAAGATCCATGTTGCTGTCAGATCACTTTCGAGTGACCATCATTTGTCTCACGACCATCAATTGTCGACATACAAGTCCGACTCACCTGCCAGACTTTTCGCGTTACGAACATCACAGAAGCAAGCTTGACGATTTAGCTCCTGCTTGCCGTAATGGATGCCGAGAGATGTAGCCGACTTGAGGCGTTCTACGTGTTGGTTGGCGTGAAGGCTTGAAGCTCGGAGATGGTTCGTGACTGCCATCGGGCTGCTCTGTTGCATGACTATTTGATCCTCGGAAACAACGGACTTGGACAGCGAAAAAACAGAAAGTGTTTGTTCTAAGACATAGTCTTCAGCGCACCTTAAGGTCTGTGGCGTATATAGCGCAGAGTGGCACGTCCTCGAATCGGTCACACAGAAGGAAGGGGAGGAGAAGGAGAAGGAAGAGTATAATAGCCACTCTGCTTGGCGCTACTTAAATCAAATATGGTGCTGAAGGTATACCTGCCTTGTATCTCTTCTAGGAGTATGTCAACTGATTTTACAAGAGCCAGCGCAACATCGCCCTGACTTGCTTCGTTTAGCTGAAACTGGCTGGATGATACTTGATAGAGAATGCCAGCCAATCTGGTCTAGGGCACAGCATGTCTGCGCACTTTCTTGGGGATGCAGAAGGATATTCGAGATTGCCCAGTCCCGTCGCCGTCTCGATTCCTTTATTAATGCTCGTTGCTGGGTTTCCTTACAGCTTATTTGCGCAATGATGTTGTCGGCCTTTTTCCGCCGCAGGACTTCGTTCCAAAGATTAGGATTCGATGGATCCAGTAGCATTTCGGGACCATTGGCGCTGGTGCTTGTTGGTGATGGGGAAGAAGCGCTATCATGCAGCCGCTTACGGCTCATGTCCTTTAACCTTTCAAGGGGAGCCGGTGTCTGCCAAGCAGGTTCGCTTGACAAATCAACGTCGAGACTTGAGGACGTGGAGAAGAGTCGTAATGGATCAGCACCCTCGATATGCTGTCCTAATTGCGTTCTCACATTCGAGTTCTGGGTAGACTCTGAATCATACTCGTCTATGGTGTCTTCGACCGTCGGTTGGAGTGACTGCTTGTCGAGACGTAAGCTGAAGTTATGTGACGCCAGGAAGCTGTCACTTTCGAAAAGAGGTGGGGGCAGTACCCAGCTGCGATCGTAGTGCAAGTCGGTCTCCATAGTTTTGACGCTCCTAGGAGGATTGTATGCTTGCCTTGAGTAGTATCTGTGATGTCCTTTACCACCGGTTACTGGTGATATGCAGCAGGATGAGCGATCTCTGCTTCACGGCTAGGAACTCGGACACATTTAGGTAAAACTATCATGTGCTGTTGCTGGGCGTATCGGTAGCGCCGAATACCCATGTGTCATCTTCACTGCTTAAATGAACCACCTCCTGACCTGGTGCGTTGTCATGTGAGGATGAGCAAGACTTATCATGTCAATGAGGAAGTGGACAGTCATAACACATGGATCAGTTGGGTCGACAGTGGCTATGACAAGGTCGTTAGCAAAATACCTATTTCGACCTCAGTCAATAGTCAAGTTATGATCTGGCCAGATCGAGTAATGACAACGATAAAGCAGACTAGAACCAAGAAGCGGACCTCGTTCTCGAATCATACGACCCAAAACGTGGCGTGAGCGGTTCAGGCACTTTTTGAATGTACTGCTGCGGTTGAGGGACGATACTCACACGACACTGTCAGCCACATACACAAAGCTTCGACTGTTCCCATACATGCGGCGAAAGGTGGACGCCTTACGTGGAACTTGGAAGTTGGAGAACAACAGGCGGCTGAAGATACAATCCGGCCAACAATAGCGCCTTTCGACGTCCTAAGCCACTAGCGTAATACAAGGAGAATAGTCATTACACGTTTGTGACTACTATGAAGTCTCTAATGCTAGTATTAAGTTGCCTGATAATTCGTATATCTCGAGGTATACTAGAACTCTAAACGTCTAGCCCCAGGTTTTGTAAAGCTCGATGTCGATACCTACGCTTAGATAGGCACCCCTAAACAGTAGTATGTGAAATCGACTATCGCTAGTGTAGTTAAACACAAGTGCTCTTCGATATCGTGCATCATTTCTTAGGATCTTATTAGCTCAACACTGAACCACCATAAAGCAACTGAAGCCGAAGAAGCAAGCAGTAAATGAATTTTCGCCGTCTCGGTATCAATGACAGTCGTCGACATAGGGTCTGTAAAGCATGCAATCGCTGTCGTCTAAAGAAGGTGAAATGCGACGGATGCAAGCCTTGCATACGTCGCAAAACTGATAACGCCATCAGGGCGTTTACTCAGCAGAGAAACAGGAGCAGGAGCTATCCCTATGGGTGATGTGTTTGGTGTCCTGAGCAGGTATTGGAGTTCCTAACTTCTACAGATGTGTGGAGATGCTTGAGGATCAACAGCTTCAACTTCGACCCGCAGTGAAAGCGCTTTGCCATCGCTTGCGTACAGGAGCAGCCTAGGCTGGACCCGCAGTGGAAGAACACGCAGAAGGGAACCACTTGTTCATGATATTCCGGAGCGTGTTGACGCACTCGGATAGGAGACTCTTCAAACCCATGGCACTGGTTCTAGAATGCGCCTGCGCCATACGTTATCATCTTGTTCTTCGAGCATGTTCTCAAGTGGCAGGTCCATCGATCTGCCACCCCAGATGATCCGAAACCCGCCGAAGAATGAAATCTTATGTGTCCAGAACGATTGGTCGGAATTCACCACTGACCTTGCTCAGAATGGTCGCTCTTCTTTGACATGCCGTAAAGTGGGCTGATCCCCAGAAACACAGGAAATTAAATTCCGCAATTTTGCTCAAAAAGACGCTTGTACAGTTCCAACGGACCAAGACCCACGGCATGCACGATTGCTTGTCGAGCGGGCTTTAGTCTGCCAATCAGCAACGCCGGGCTTATTTCCCCAGAAACCTTCATCTGGTAAATCATGCACGCCATGCTGCATCATCACACCATGGCCATCTCCCAAAAAGTTCGGCACTCCGCGTCCTGATCGATGGCCATTCGATCGGATATGCTTGCTGTACCCACCTGCCGTACTCGGGGACGCTCGTAGAATCTCGGTGCTTGCGCCTGTCCTGCTATACGACAATCATCCTACAGCGCGGATCGCAGTCGTTGGAATTTTTATTCGATATCACGCGATCATTATGGACAGCTGTTCTGCGGATCCATCAAGCTCCCACCATCAGCCGTCTTTAGCACCGGATGACGTCAACGAGATCTTACGCCAAAAGCGCAAGACGCGCTTACAGCGTGCGTGTTATCCATGTCGCCAGCGCAAAGTGAAGTGCGATAATGCCACGCCTTGCCAAACATGTAAGGATCGACAACATTCGCAACTCTGCACGTACGAGCCTCCGTCGAAACGCATTGACGACGGATCATCTCATCGATCTTCCTCTTGCCACGCCCCGGCCATACGTAGTCCCATCACCCACGATAAGGTCTTGAAAAAGCTTGAACACCTTGAACATTACATACAAGATATAAAGGGAGAAGTGAGAGTCCTTGCTACGGTTCCTGGAGATCAGTCGTCCTTGGGCCCTTCACTGCCAGCAGTCTCAAGCACGGACGGTACCAGCACTGTCAGAGACATAGAAGATGAAGACATTTACGCGCGCAGTGGTGTCACGGGAGACGCGGTTTATTATGGTGCCAACTCAGTGCTGGCCACTATTACGGCCCTGAGAAACAGCGGGAACGAGGCTGTCAGACAGAACCTTGCAGAGAACAACACTTTGTCGCTGTTGGGGCTTGGCAATCGCAATGCTACTTATCCCTTTGTTGATCTGGGGGTTATGGCGCATGGATCCCTGTCAAGAATGCAGGAGTTGTGCAAGCTGTTGCCTACAAATGCTGAGATATTGCAGCATTTCAGGCAATATCGAGATAATGTTCACCCACTCTATCCCGGCATTGTTGCCCTCCCAGAATTTGAAGCAGATCTGGTGTCTTTCCTTGCCAGAAGGGCGGCCGCTCCCTGTGATGTTGGCGACTGTTGTCTATCAGAACGAAATGTGTTTGGAGCGACGCTCCACTGGGTCGCCCTTCTGTTCGGTGTGCTCTCTTCCAGTTGTCAATGGTCGACAATGTGTGCGAGGAAACAACCTGACGCAGCTTCCCAAGTCTTTGGTAAGTCACGCTATAGGACCCTACCTTCGCAGCCTTGGTTTGGTGGGTTAATAATTGACAGTTTGTTGTGCGTATGACTGCCTTCGCATTACAAATTACCTTGCGTACCCGACTCTAGTGGATTTACAGGCATTGTTGGTGCTTGGAGACGTCCTTACCAACGATATGAATGCTGGAGTGGCGTGGTCGTTCCTTGGTGAGCGAAACCTGCTTGTGCATATTTACTTTATTCATTCAAGTGCTGATGGTGTCGTAGGATTGACGATCAGGTTGGCGCAGAGTCTAGGTCTGCATCGACCCTCCCCTCTTTCCTTTCCGCTGGTCGAACGAAACTTGCGGACCGAGATCTGGTATGTCAGACTATGAGTACCTTTCATTGTCGATCGGCTACGTAGATACTGTAAAACTGACATCACCTCAGGTGGCGTATCGTATGGCAAGACAGCCTCTTATCAATTACCTTTGGTAGAGCTTCGTCAATTTCAGCTATCGGACATCATCGAGACCTGCAAATACTATCTGGTCAGAACAATACTTATATTGATTGCATGAAAAGCCTGTGTCAGGTGGGTCTAGACCTCGTTCGCCAAAGATCCGATGACGAAACACAGCACAGGCGATCTGCTCATACGGCCCAGTACCAAAAAGCCCTTGAAAGCATAACAGAGGCAGCGGCTGACCCGCTGCGAAATGTACAAGCTTGCAAGTCGATCACGGATCAACTAGAGCACTGGAACTTTCTCCTGCATCGATCGTATATGACTTCTGAAGTCTATCGTCCATTTCTCAAGAGACAAGACGACACAAATTTGGACTTCAAGGACAACCGCAAGAAATGTATCGAAGCTTTGGCAGAGACGGTGAATGCTTATCTTGGGTTGGAGAACATCACGCAATCTGCACATCAGTCATGGGCAGCAGTGCATCGAGCGCTAAGCTCGGGTCTCCTTCTGGCAATCGTGAAAGAGCATCTCCGAAGCGAGCGCGTCCAGATGCTCCTCGAAAGGCTGATAGATGTGGTGTCCAACCTGAGATCTGACACAGACACGGCAGACATATCGACGCCTATCACTAGATCGATTTCAGCCTTGTCGTCCCTGGTCGATCTCGATAGCGAACGGGGACTTGGTAAAAGCAAGACGCAGCAAAGACAGTGGGTTCCGGGGCAGTCTCAGATGCCGACCGTAGTTCACGAGTCACTCCCCACACCGACAGGTTCCGACAATGCCAAACACAGTTCACCGTACAAGGTTAGGGACCAAATCCTTTGGGGGTCGTAAGTGCTACATCGTAAGGCCCCGTCGTCTAAGAACTATACGAGCGGCGATGCATCAAGAGAGAATTTTATCGTTGTTACCACATAGATGTGTTTCTCGATCGCCTATACTCTTATTAGCCCTTCTTACTGTCCACAGCCGTACGACGTCCATATCTAGCCAAAGTCATCGATTTCAGCCCGCTGCAAGCCAATCGTGCCTCCTCTCAGCTCTCGTCCCCCTGTCATGACCTCCGTGCTTGCGCGTCGCGTGCTTATTCGCTAGAAGCTTTATCCCTAAGTTTTTTTTCGGAGTCTAAAGAATGCTGCAGCTCGGTCTCAAGATACGCATTGTCCCTATCGAAGTCTGCGCGAGGGACGACTTGATTGGGTTCCCGAAGGATGACGCGGGCACTAGCTTCCCTCTCCAAGATTGTACTCGAATCAGGGTTTTGATTGACTCCCCTTACGGTACCGATCTTCTGTTTCAACGTCTCACTGTTCTCATAGGATGCCGCAAGAATCCAGGCGACAAGACTGCAGAGCAGTACGGGAATTGTCGCAATTCCGAACCATTTCATCTTGGACCCTGTTTCGAGCATAGAGAATATGGACTGTAACACTACATTAGCATAAACTACCTTAATACCCGATACCTTAAAAGCGATTCCGTTAATTTTTACTAACTTTATATACATGAATAATTGCGAATTTTCCTCGTACGATGACGAGTAGTAGCTAGTTCGATTTAGGTCGTCGAGATGAATATACGCAAAGTTATACGAAAAGATTATTCGGTGGTGCACGGTTAATGCAGGCGTGTAAAGTGTACACCATAGATCTTCGCGCTAAGCCTAACAAATACGTTAAACGCTTCGGATATTAACGCATGCACACGGTAAATTAAGACTGTACGTGAGATGTATCAACATGGATTTAAGCTAATTAGAAGGCCGAGATACGATCTAGCCAATCAGGGTCGCGGCTTTCTTGACGAGATTTGCACTTAATACTACTTCGCAAGCTCAGTAGGATAATTGAAACGTGGGTTGCGTGTGGAGCTTAAGTAGATCACGTGCCGGTAGAGTGATCTGATCAGCATGTCATGCCATGTAGTCTAGAAAGGAATTCTCGAAGAATCGCACGGTCAGAGTATCGAGAGACTAGTTACATGCTTTAGGCGTTCTGTCTTGGTCGCTAACCTCACGTGGTGCCAAACACCGCAATGTGGACTTTGGTTACTGGTGTTAGGTAAGTGCGGCCTAGTCATTACAACTACTTCCACTTGGTCTACTGCCTTACCGACCTACACACCACTTGCAGTATACCAGTACTACCCTATCATTACTAGCCTTTCACCGGGTGCTGTATACGATTAGGGAAGAATACTTCACTCTAACCGACGCAGTTTTACAAAATCCGTCGGTTGACCCACGGTACGGGAATTTAGTAATCGCAAACGACCGTATCCGGTCGGATCACGCCATGTCTGCACAGCGAACCACCAGCGACTCGAGATCCTGTCGGTTCTAGTATCACGCCAACACCTGGTTACGTGCCATACGGAGTACTTGGTCGACAATGGTGGTGTGACGGATTCTTGGACAGGCGATGAAGTCCTCCAGAGATGTCTCAGCGCGTAGATGGTCGTATAAGGCTTCATGCCTTCAACATACATTGCAGCAGGCGCATCTGCTATCGCAGGCAGCACGAAAGAACACCCTATCAACATCAAGACTGCCACAATGCTCTCCCACATCCGTCCTGTTCCTGAGTGGTATCGTGCATACTACGCCTCCATCAATGCCAACCCCGAGCTGCTGAGTGTTAAGGGCAATCAAGCCTTGTTAAAAGTAGCGAGAGCTACTTATACGAACGGTCAAGCTCCATCTGAAGAGATCTATCATGTTCTCATCACATCCTCCCACCTTACCAAAGACCCAACCCAACAAGTCGAGAAGTTGAGGGTCATAGGCACCTATGACTCCCTCCCACTCGCTAAGGCCGCCGCTCATCGTGCCATCTTCGATGCCGGCTACGAAGCAGAGTTCTTTAAAGCCTACGGCGTGACTGTGGACTTTTTCGACCAACAGCGTGTCCCTAGACAGGATCGTGATGGTCTGCTAGTCTACGCAGTCGCACAAGACGGTACTATCTTTCAAGTCCGTATCGTAACCACACCAAACGATACTAAGTGGACCCATCAATTCGAGAATGGACGGATCTGCAGGGACCTGTACTATGTCGTACAGACCACCGCGAGCTACTACGACGACGAGGGTAAAAGCTCACGAGTGCACAATATCGAAGGAGTGTTTGACAGCTATAAAGAGGCAAGGAAGTTAGCACTAGATGCATTATTGGATGAGGCAGATGGAATGACTAAAGAAAGTTACGCACAATATGATGAGGCGGTAGCGAACGAGACCGATTGCGGGTATGGAGAGAACGTATTAGTGCATGCTGTGGGTCAGAACGGAGAGAATTTGCTGGTGAGTGTCGTTAAGGGGCGGGTGTTAGAAAGTGTCAGGCTTATGGAAGCTTCCATGAAGATTCGTTAATGGAGTCCTTAGAAGGTCGCAATGTCTAGCTCTTTGTAGGATAGAGATAGCTTACAGATGAGGATAAGAAACCCAGTATGAATTATGGTAAAGCGAACAAGCACTTCCCACGCGGACTTCCTGTTTTCCCGTGAATATGACATACAACTAATTCACGTCCGCTCCTTCACTCCAACTCTGTCCACTTCACTCTTTGCAGCCATAGTAGGTCGGTTCAACTGGAACATCCACAATCTGGTCACAGTTATTGTCCAGATTCCCCGCCTCCAGTGTGACATGCGATGTGTCCGTGCCAACATGGATAAGAAGGTGACTGCCCCAGTTTGCTGCGGCTGCGTCTTCCCTCAATGCTTTCGTGTCGAGTTGAGCCTCGATGGTAGGAGGCTTTTGAGGTGGTGGTGGTGGTGGGTTCCGGCTCTGGCGGCCCCTGAGGAGTGTGGTTGATATCGCGTCTTTGTCAGCATCATGAAGTTGTGCTTGCTTGGACGCGATGTCTTGTGCTTCAACCTGTTGAGAAGCGGAGACTGTTGATGCTACCTTTGCACATGGTGTCTCGACGAAGGGCACTAATGTAAATGGCGTGGCAAACTGCGGCGTGGCAGTTCGTCTTCGTCTATGCAGACCTTGTCTGGCGACATGAAGGGTGACGGCGATGATGCTGTGGGGTTTGGATCAACTTCTAATTCTGAACGAACAGGTTGCCTGTTGGGAAAGGACAATCGGTACGTAAATACTATGCACTTTGGGTCAGTCTCGTAAAATGTATATTCGCATGCTCCTCGTAATCGCTTTAAACCGCATATATCGTTCTAGGAATGGTTGGAGGCATAACAGATGCCGTACATCAGATGACTCTCTCGATCATGTATATCGAAGATTACGCTGATGAGCTGATTCTTCTAACAGTCAGAGCCACGGAAAGGGATCTGGAGCCCCATGGCGAAAAGCTGGACTTCACCAAACACTGGGCAACAACTGTGTCCCCGATAGGCCATGGTGAGATCTGTTTCGGGATCAGCACAATCTCAAAACGATGACTAACGGTAGACCTTGAATTTCTCAGACCACCATTTCGAGGCGTCATTCCACCCTCTAGGAAGCTTCTCGCGTATATGGCGTGTGTGGCTGGCTGGGATACAGCTACATTCGGACAACATGCCGTCCAGAATGTGGTATCACATGTTATCTACCTGCCGGGCAGGAACAGGCGAAATACAAACTTGCGTTATGAGCTCAGTAGAGTTCTAGTGGAGATAGTGTACCCGCACCGACGAGCTCATTATAAGATCCAAAACTCCTGGACCATTCCTCTATTGGGCTCTAGCTGTAACGTAAAAGACGCGTTGCTCATGCGTTGCCTATGCTTTGATAGTCTACTATTGATCAGAAAAGGTGCTCTGTTCGGCA
>Ga0066648_10000436_pt1 | contig 29303 bp, 23 predicted proteins | sample CryGeyCG12114_NA_FD_59537 | JGI IMG/M metagenome (GOLD analysis project Ga0066648, IMG submission 59537) | Groundwater microbial communities from aquifer - Crystal Geyser CG19_WC_8/21/14_NA | ecosystem: Environmental > Aquatic > Deep subsurface > Groundwater | place: USA: Utah: Grand County... | reverse complement strand
GTGCGTACGAGTGCGCACGAGTAGACATAAGGGTAGGGTACGCTAGTGGCGCGCTAGTATATAGTTTCTACACCATCATATATAACCTCTTAGAGTCGTACGGGGCGGCCGATACCGTTTCTTGCGGGAGGGGAAGTGGTCTCAAGCTCTCGCACATAAAGCTTGTTCGAGCTTGCGGTCAAACCCCAGCCTGAACCCCCGATGTGGCTCAGCCCGCAGTGCCTTGCCTCACGTACTCAGAAATGCCCTGCCTGATAGCATTCATGAGCTTGCTACAGTAGCAGAAAATTGGCGAGATCGGTCCACTTTATGCATCTACTAGATCTGGTCGTATTGCACACCTGCCCTCGTTCAAGCAATTCGGAACCCGTTCTCGGCATAGGTCCATGGGAACTTCTTATGGACGACATTAGACGTCTAGCTCACCTTTTATCTGTCGGTGAAAGGTCCAGTCCCGATGTTAATGATCCGCGAGCAAACATTAACAAATTGAATGCTCGACGAGATCGACAGTGTGGAGCGGTAGGCCAGCAAAAACCCATGGTCACATGACATGAAAGGGAGTGTCTCGAGTTACCCCGCACGAGCTCTCCCTCAATACTACCTTTACCCAGTTGGAGTCAGGTTCTTTGCTTTGGGCCATCCTTCACGCCAGCTGCCAGGTGCGACTGAAGCAACCATAGCCACTGGCGCTGGAGCCAGATTATCACCAATCCTGCCGAGCTTGGAGGCTCCTTCCTAAAGCATCGAAAGGATGCCTAAGCATCTGTCCGAGCTTGCGCAAATCCCTTCCAGGTCTTGATCGGATCTCGACTGACAGCATCCAGTCAGGAGAGAGGCAAGTGACCGCCGCCGCCTGTCGACGGCGCATGCAGCTTTGTGATATAGCCCTACCTACGTGACGATGATAGCGAAGCAAGTGTTCGTGGTCGAGCAATGGCGCCTTCAAATGGGTAGCCACTTTCATCTCATGCTCTTGGCTGTGGGTCTGTAGTGCTCACGCCGACCCGGCCCAACTTTCGCCAAGATCGCGTCGGCCACGCAAACGTGGTACACTCAAGCCATTAGATGTATAACCTGTGTCTCTGCACTGACTTCCACCCCGTATCTCTTCTAGTTGTCTCGAGGCTGTTACTCAACACAAACGTACACTCATCGACTATGGCACTAAAGCACGATCCAGAATGGGCGGCCGCAGCAGCGCCTATCTTAGACATGATGTCTTCGATGCCAGCCCCAGCAGACCACGATGTTGAGACCCGGAGAGTCGGTGTGAAGCAATCTTTTGGGGCTCTAATCGCTCAAATGCCTGACTTTCCGGATGTCGAGGTGACCGAACATAAATTCAAATCGTACGATGGGGCAGAGCTGTCAATCTACCGGTACAAAAAGCAAGGCGCTGAACTTGCAACCGGTCCGGGACTACTTCATGTCCACGGCGGTGGTATGATCGGCGGCGACGTAGCCACTTTTGCTCCTTTTGTCAAAGCAATGGTCTCTGCAACAGGTGTTCCAGCGTTTGACGTCGAGTATCGTCTCGCGCCTGAGCATCCACACCCGGCTCTGGTGGAAGACACTTATGCTGGGCTGACCTGGCTACATGAGCATGCGGACGAGTTCCAAGTGGACCGTAGCCGAATCGGTATCATGGGTGAGAGCGCTGGTGGTGGGATAGCCGCGGGAGTGAGCTTAATGGCTCGCGATCGAAACTTGCAACCACCACTAGCTAAATCTATACTCGTCTATCCTATGTTGGATTCACGAAACGTCAAATCGCAACCAGAGCTGGAGAAATTCCTCGTCTGGACTGTGGGAAGCAATCTGACCGGCTGGACCGCACTTCTAGGTGACAAGATGGGCTCTGGCGACGTTGATCCTTATGCCTCGCCAAGCCATGTCAAGAGTGTTGAGGGACTACCGTCAACATACATTGATACTGGGAGTCTCGACCTCTTCAGGGATGAAGACCTTGAGTATGCTGGAAGGCTAGCCGCGGCGAATGTGGATGTTGAATTCCATTTGTACCCAGGTGTGCCGCACGCATTCGAAATTTTGGCACCGCAAGCCTCAGTGACTCAGCAGGCTCAAGCAAACCGTCTCAAGGCAATTAAGAGCTTCTAGAGGCTCACCGCGTAAATGAAGAGACGGAAATTGAGGATCATATGTCCGCCATGTCTCCGGCGATCACTCTGAAGACTGACTTCAGCATAGGGCCAAGTCTAGAGTAGTCGTGTAGACAGCCATCACTACCCATTCCAGACATATTATGAATTTACCACGGTACTTCGATAAACGCCACGCAAAACATGTTTCCTGAGAGAGGAGCCGGCCGTGTTCTATGGTCGACATCGACAAGCTCGGTCGCTAGTAGCTGCCAGCAGACTCAGTGCCGCCGTTACGGGAGACCAGTTCTGCAAACGATCTTTGCCCCTTCTATAATCTAGCTTTCGCCTTTCTGTCCGTCCTCATCTCTTCGGCATCCTTTTTCGCAGTGTCTCTCATGACTTTCCGCATGATCTTACCGGATGGCAACTTTGGGACCTCTTCCACAAATTTCACACCACCTTTCAGCCACTTGTGCTTGGCAACCTTTCCTGCCACAAATGTCTGAATATCCTTCTCAGTGACATGCCCCTTTCTCTCTCCTTGCAGCACGACATACCCTCTAGGCCACTCTTCACCGTCCGCCTCAAACCTAATACCTACCACGGCAGCATCAGCCACATCAGAGCTTTCTAGTAGCACAGCTTCGAGTTCAGCCGGAGCGACTTGCAAGCCTTGAACTTTGATGAGCTCCTTCTTTCTATCGACTATCCACACTCGCTGTCTGCCCAAATTATCTCTCTTCCAGACTGCGACATCCCCGGTGTGGAAGAAGCCGTTTGGCTCCTTACTCTCTCTTGTCGCAGCTTCATTCTTCCAATAACCCATCAGTATCTGCGGGCCTCGAAGGCAAAGCTCCCCCCCTCCCCCTTCCGCCGTAACCTCATTTCCGTCGTCATCGACCAGTTTTGCATCGGTACCTGGTAGGAGTACACCAATGATACCACTACCGTCGTCCTCCTCTGCGAAGGGGGTCATAATTGCCCCACATGTCGTCTCTGTCATACCGTACCCCTGACCTACCTTCAGCGCGAATTTCCGCGTGACTTCTCTCTGAAGCTCTGGACTTGTCGGCGCAGCACCCACCAGGATATGCTTGAGCGAGCTTATATCGTAGTTATTTACCTCAGGTCTCTTAGTCAACATTATGAGTATCGGCGGGACCGCTTGAATGGCGTCCACCTTGTAATCTTGAATGCATTTCAGGAAATCCTCGAACACGAACTTTTGCATCACGTACACCTTGTACCGTAACCTGCATGCAATGTTTATTGTCCAAAGTTGCGAGTAGGCGTGATACAAGGGGAGAAATGCTAGCCATGTCTCTGATCCAGGATTCTTCTCTGACCGTCCTGTCTGATCGAACTTGATATGTATCGTTTGTGATGCGTTAGCGATCAAGTTTGCGTGCGATATACATACTCCCTTGGGTAGACCTGTCGTTCCGGAGGAGAAATTGATGCACGCCACTGTGTTTTGCGCAGCCTCACCGTTCAGAGGATCCCACTCCCAGTCATCCGCCTCAATGGCCGGCGCGAGCATCTCTCGCCAATCCTGAATGTCCTGTATCGGCTTCTTGGGCTCATCTGAGAAGCTAAAAATATGGGACATCGGAATTCCAGCCTCCTTCGCAGCCTTCAACCCAGTATCTAGCAACGTCGGGTGGACAAGCACGACTGCAGCATTCAGGGTCTTCATCTGATAGCTTACTTCACTGGCCGTGTAGTTCGGATTGGCACCCGAGAAAGCTCGCTTACTGCCTGCCGTGGCAAGGTAGACCACAGGCACGTAGATGTGGTTTGGGCTGAAGATCATGACTGCGCTACCGGTCGGTACGGCCATGTTGTCTAGACCTAGTGCGAAGCGCTTGACGAGCAGATGCATCTCTGACATGCTGAGTGAGTTTGAAGGATTGCCTGCGTCCATCCATAGCGGTGATTCCTCCTTGGCGCGACCGTCGGCGAAGACATAGCTGAGAATGTTGCATTTCGGTATGTTGAGTCTGGGATGAGGTAACTGGATCGACATCGTGATGGGTTGGTCTGGGTCATGGGTTGCTGGGGCTCAAGCCTTCTTGCCAGGTGGGTGCTCTAGTAGCAAAGGTCCTTGCTCGCTCGGACTGCTGCCTCCAGGTTGGATCTTGTCAGTGGCGGACTGACCTAGGCTGGACAAAGCTAAGGGTAGTGGCCGAAGTAGTGTGTGGCTGATTGCGCACGAGTGTCATACGTGCAGCCGCATCACCGATGCAAGTCTGGACGACCTGGTCGAGACGTTTAGAGGTCATTCTGGACCTCGGTCAATGATAAGTGCTTAGCTCGCAGCAACACGCTATCGGTGTGGCACCGGGAAACTTATCCAACACTCTTATTGGCTCTTGTTTAGACGCAAGAGTGCTACTCCAGGTGAGTTCGTAGAGACAGTATCTCATATAGCCATACAACTTTCCTGGCCTGTTCTAAAAGAAAAGTCCTTAAGGATGCTATATACCAGCGCAGGAAAGAGCATATATGGTCACACAGCTTACCGGCACTCCCGTCTCAACGACCATGAACATTACAGAACTCTTGCAGGCTTTTCAGAGCTCCTCCTGAATCAAGGACACGGAGAGGGACGGTAGATTCGGAATCGATGTGTAGACCAGTATTCTGATCGTGCTGCTTACCCCTACGAAGACAGCGACAACAAGGAGCGTACAGAGACTCCCGTGGAGGAACTAGTGACATTCAAGTGGCATTCTTGTAGGATCTGAAAGAGCTCTAAAGGCTGCATCTCTGCCCGTATCGCCTTTGGATATCGAAGTCATTACCGGGAATCAGCTCAGATTCAGCAGCGGCATATGAATTCACCACTGCCGACAACCATTATGCGATCCTCACACCCTTCGTAGCCTCCCTCTTCAACGCTCCCAATACTCCATCGTTTCCAGCACTTGCTGATCGCCTCCAAGTCCTCCTGTGTCCCAAACTCTTTACTCACCACACCCTTCGCAAAATCGCTATGCAACGCCCTGCCCTCCCAACTCTCAGCCCATGTCCTCGCGCCGTCGCCGGTGAAGCACCAGCTACTCCAGCTGACAGTGACATCGTCGCTTTTCCAGCCAGCCTGTCGCGCCCACATCGGCATGAAGCGCCCCGCATTCGGCTCGCCACTATTTGCCTTGGCGACTTGCTGGTACAGCTGTCCCCACCGGTCCAGCTCAGGCGGACACGGATACCAGACAAAGGATTTGTAATCCGCTTCGCGCGCCGCAACGATCCCGCCAGCCTTACACACCCGCTTCATCTCCTTTAGCACGCCAATCGGATCCTTCACGTGCTGCAGCAGTTGGTGGCAAAACACGATGTCGAATTCGCCGTCGCCGAAAGACAGGTTATTGGCGTCGCCGGTCTGGTATGTCAGATTCGTCAGGCCACGATCGTTGGCGAGTGAACGTGCTTGTTCGAGGATCTTCTCGACGAGTTCCAGGCCTATCACGCTGCCCTTGGGTACGAGAGCTGCGAGGTCCGCGGTGATCGTGCCTGGTCCGCATCCCAGATCGAGGATCTTGAAATCTGGTTTGATGTGTGGGAGGAGGAATTGTGCGGAATTTGCGGCTGTGCGGCGTGCATGGGTTGAGATCACGCTGGCGTGGTGCCCGTGGGAGTAGGTTGCTTGCTCTGCTTTTGACATGATGGTGACAGTGTTGTGTGCTGGTAAGTGTGAATTGTGCTTGTTGCTTTTCGAGCCGAGGATTCTCAGATCTTGCTAGTCTGAGAGTGAAGCGATAAGCGTAGTTGAATAGTTTTGATGGAGCAAAGCACAAGGGCGTTGCTTTATGGTGCTCTGGTATGCGTAGGCGCTAATATTGAGATAGTTATCGCCGCCTACGTAGGTGGTTCAGCTGTTCCAGGCAGCAGACTTGGGCTACAACAGTCTCACAGTATATGCAGGTCGGGAGAAACTTCCCCAATACCAGAGACTGTTGCTTCAGGTGGTGGAGACGACTAATGTGAGACGTTCTGGAAACTGTACCGAAGCGGACCAATGAAGCTCAATGGTTTCCGTTCACAAGTCAACTTGCAATATGTATCTATCAGTAGGACTGCAAGATGAGCTTGACGAGATGTACTTACGAGACAAGGCACGAAGTTGGTACTTATGCTCACTACGCATGCAGTGGTCATCGCCGACATCGGTCGAAGGAGGGAAAGCCAAGCGTTGGCGCTCGTCTCCAAAGACGGCCTGGATCGAACGCGGAGTCGTGATACACCAGCCACAATCTAGGGGCTCGCTACCTTGTAGTCCTCGCAGGCAACTACTCGTTGACGGTGCTACAATGGCCGAAGTCGTGCTCCGTCACTACTGGACGACCTGGTGGTCATCTCATTAATCGGGAAGAACGCGAACGTGAAGCGGGGTGAACACTGGTTCGTGATACAAATCCTCGGCTCACATCGAGTGTTAGAGATCCGTGTAGCCTAGAAGCCCCCAAGCGTGCACACCAGTTGATGTTTCGCTATCGTCAAGAACATCCGTTAGTCACTACTACTGTCTAATGATGCCACGCCTCCGACGAGTATGTGAACAAAACTTATTTCGTCGCTCTTCCTGTAGCGCTGCTCCTTCTTGATGTGTGTTGGTGATCACCGCTCTGTCGCCATTTACAGGCTCGTCAACGTTCTCCAAGTACGAAGAAGCATGCATTCGTCGTGCCATCATTCATCATCATTCATCGTTGCTCTAATCCTTCAAATTCGTGACCCTCGTTGTCGTCTATGTCAGAGAGCTCGACGCCGGTAGTCAGACCGACATCTGCGCAACGCCATAAAGTTCTCCGCTGTTTAGAAGTGTAAAGCAGGGAGATGTGGCTATGCTAGCGCACAATGATCGCCAGAAGTGGACTTCGAAGAGTACGCAAGCTGAGAGTGAACTCGTGAGATGCGAGTACTTGGGCCTGGACATGGATGTGCACATATGCCTTCGCAATATGCCTTCGTAGATGGCTGACGTTGCTGTTGGTAGGGCGTCATCGATCGACTGTGTAAGGATTCCCATCCCTCACAACATTGTTGTCTGCGGTCCCGTGTCACTGGAAGATAGTTCGCGCCGTACCTCGAAAGACGCGTTCTTGATTACTTCACGAAGACCTTGAGCTCAACGACGTCAACGACCAGCCATTAGCTGGAAGATGGTCAGCCGCGAAGTATGAAAATATTCTGCTTCTTTGGCCCAGAGATTATCGTCCTGATACGACTAATGTTCGACGAGGTGCGAACCAAGACCCGATCTTGGATGAGGATCCTCCACTGATCCTGCGAGGCAGATTACTTGCATAGTGCTCGTAGTCACTGGCGCTATCATCGACATACGTTGAACTTGAAGCCCGAGAGGCTGACTCCTTGGACGTAGAACGCGAAGTCGTGGAAGGTGCTGTGGAGTCAGAACGGCTTTTGCTCCTGCTCCTTTTTTTTGGAGTTCTCACTTCGTAAGCGCTCGGTGGTTCGCTTTTCCTGGTTGAGAGCCGCTCTTGGAGTCTGCTGTTATGAAGGCGTTCAGTGTCCCGCTCCCCGGCAATCTTCTTCAAACTGTCGCGAAGGTGATTCCTGTCACCCGTGACGTAAGCCAGGTCGGATTTCAAGGTAGCCACTTCGTCCTTGAAAGCTTTGATGTCGGACTGAAGCTGTTGAATTCGTGCATCACGCTCACCAGGACCTTCGTCGTAGAGCTCTCGCCATCTTTTATTGTGCTCAACAGCTTTCGAATAGCGAGCCTGTAGTTTCGTATTTTTTTCCTCGAGTGCCCGCCTGTCAGCTTCAGCCTCGCCCAGACGTTCACGCAATGCTTGGTTCTGTTGCTGTAGTTTGATATGTGACCGTGACAGATTCTCATGTTTCTGCATAAGTTCGTCGAGCTTCTGTTGCTGTTTGCCATAAGATCGTTTCATGGCAACGTTCTCCCTCTTCAGGTCGCGCATTTGTGCTTCCAGTTGTTCAAGCAATGCTGATTGCCTTTGGTAATGCGCAGTCCATTCATTACGAGAGTGTTTCAGTTGCTCAATGGTTACGGTATCTGAATCGATCCTTTGCTTCTGAACCTCAAGCTGTGCCCTCATCTCCTCGATTTTCGAAGCAGCTTCCCGTGCAGTCTTCTGTTGCGAGAACTCTAGCTGACCAATGGTACCTTCGGCCCAGGTGCGCAGCGACTCGTGCTGACGCTTATGGTCCTGGACCTGCTTTTGGTACGTCTGACTCTGCTCGCGCAAGTCTTGCTGTAGCTGCATAACGATCCTGGTCAGATTCTGCGTATCCATAGTGGAACTTGTCTGTCGATCTTCGTCACCATTCGGCACAATTTTGAACCATTGTAGCGCCAGTGTCTCAAAGGGCGGCGCCTCGAAAGAGTCAGCATGCCAGGTGACAATGCTCAACCATAAACTTGATACTACATATTTGTCCCCTATTCGGCGTTCCTCCTTGAATACACGAGTTCTGGCCTCTGCTTCCAATCTCAACCGAGCAAGCTGGTCTTGCAACGAAGCCTGAGCCTCTTGATGAGTAGCATGTTGCCCTAAGGTCTTTGCATGACTATAGTAGTGTCAGCTCAACCGGTATGACCAACTAAACAGTGACTTACAAGACAACCCCGAGAAGGACGTCGAGCACGGAGATAGCGTACAAGATTTGTTGCTGGCGCAGGTTCGTCGTCTCTCGGCCTAGGAAGTTGACAAGCAACTGTGGCGTCCTGTTTCGAGGCACCCACCGTTTTCCTCTGACAGCTGCATCATACTGACTTTGTTTGGCTCGAACATCAGCTAGTTGGCCGCGCAAATCGTTGACGCTTTTTGAGCAATCTAAGAGAAGGCGGTCGATGATCTGTATAAAGGCAGATCTTGGCGTTAGCTGAGGGTCATGAAGTGCTTTGGAGAGGTTGTTCCATCCTTTGACGAAGCTTTTGACTTCAACAGCGAGATTGAGGCATCGCTGTCTTGCGTTATCGCGGGTGTCAGAAACCGCGCAAAGCGCTGTACCGAGCGCATTGGCCTGCGCTGTCAGCAGGTCCAATTTTTGGCGATCCATTCCATCGCTGGCGAAACACACAACGCGACAGTCAAGACGGCGATAGATCAGGTATTCGGAAAGAGTATCTAGGTATCCATCTTTGGAGTTTACGGAGCGGCGCGACCATGGCGGTGGGAGTCCACTGTGATCTTCCGGGCCAATTGTGACTCGAGGGAGAGGGCTTGAGAGGGGGCGTTAGCGGCTAAATCTTGCATGGATAGAGTGCCTGCAGCTCTTGATGTCCTCCACTTCACCCCAGAAGCCCACGAGTCTGGTTTATCGCCGCAGCTTCAATGGCAAGTTTTCTGCACTTGTGGCGAAAAGTGAAGACCAGAACAAGCGGAGGACAAATAGCAGAGGTGCGGGTGGATACGCGGGGTTGCGCTTAGCTTGAAACAGAAAATAGAAATGCAGGAAAACGCGCTTGTCATGAAGTGCGCTGCGGCCAGTCCAAGGACAACTCGAGTGATCTGCCGCTCGCTTCACTACCCAGGTAGGTGCTTTCAGAATGTGCTGCGAAGGGCAAGAACACCGATGCTAGGCAGAACAGTGTACTTCACCGCATAGCTGTCTAGAGCAGAGAGTTTGACGCACGTCGTTGTACCAGCCCAAGGCCCGCGCACTATGGCTGTCGCTGCCCGATCCTGTTCCCAAGACACAAATTACTTGCTTGACGTAACAAGTGCCAATCAGAAGAATTGTTGCAATGTCGAAAAGACAAACTATCATCACAAAGTCGAGCGATAACGCAGTAAGGAACAACTGTGAACAACGTACTTGATCAGATTATATTATAGTTATTCTGCAACTTGTTCTCTTCTACGCAAGATCTTGCAGCTTGTGCTATGTCCCAAGAGCATTAAGACTGTTTCTATGATAACATGGTACACAAGAGCAGATCCAATCCGTGTCTAAGTCGTCTGACGTGAATTCGACAGCCGACTTCACCGCTGGTCAGAACGAAGGGATATCCCTCTAGTAGATGGAACCCTTTCGCTCGACGTCGGCAACGAGGTCGTTGTCGAGCTTGCCACCCACAGACCTGCCTGTCGCATCAGCGAAGGTCTTGGTTGGACGCCACTTGGCCGAGGTTCTTGGTGTAGATTCTTCCATCATCTTATCGATCTGCTCAAGAGAGAGACCCTTTGTTTCTGGAACCAAGAAGTAGGTGTACACGAACGCACAGGTGCAGAGAGCACCCCAAACGAAGAAGACCGATGATTTGAGGTTACCCTCGTCCGAACCAACCATGTAGGGAGTGATGACTGCGATGATCTAGGAAATTGTTAGCGCAGTCTAGCTTGTGAAGAGGGTATAAACATACAGTGTTCCACAGCCAGTTGGATGCAGTAGAGAGACCGACACCTCGAGCTCGGATTGGCAGAGGGAAAATCTCGCCGATAAGAATCCAGGCACCAGGTCCCCAAGTCGAGGCGAAGAAGAAGATGAAGATGGCGATGAAAGCGATCTGCGCGTTGACAGCGGAGATATTGTTGGCAACGGCAGTGCCGTTCACGAGATGGGTTTTGTTGAAACCGACAGTAACACCGATGATGGCGACGAGGAATTGACAGATCAACATGCCGAACGCACCGTAGAGGAGAATGGTTCGTCGACCGAACTTCTCAACAGTGTAGAACGACACTGGTGTTGAGCATACATTGACCAGGGTGAAGATCAAAGAGATCAAGAATGGGTTGCCAATAGCACCAGTGGACTGGAGGAAAGGGGTGGAGTAGTAAAAGATGAAGTTGACACCAGTCCACTGTTGCATCATCTGGAGCGAGGTACCAAGAATGACACGTCGGAGGTTGGAAGTCTGGTGACCGAGACCGCCCTTGAAGCAGTTGGCCCAGCTACCGAACCAATTGGTTGCTGGAATAAGTTGTCGCTCGTATTCCTCGTTGGCGATGATCTCGGAGAGCTCAGCCTGAACGTACTCAGACTCGGCGGGCTGGCCTCGGAGTCTGCAGAGAGCCGATCGAGCTTTCTCGATGTTTCCTCGCTTGACGAAATATCTTGGAGAGTCTGGCAAGAACAACAGACCGCCTCCGAGGATGGCAGCCCAAATGAACTGAATGCCAATGGGAATTCGGTACGCGCTGGTGTCGGTTCGGTCCTGTGTGCCATACACGATGCAGGCAGCAAGCAGGAGACCGATAGTGATACAGAACTGGTATCCAGCAACCAGAGCACCTCTAACCTTCTTGGGGCACTAGGAAAAATTAGTATTCACAGATAGTGTGTTTCGGAAAGCCCTGTCACTTACAATCTCGCTCATGTACAAGATGACAATTGCGGACTCAAACCCGACACCGAGACCAGCGATGAGACGACCAACGACGATGACAGCCAGTGCGCCGCCGATGTCAGGCCCCGTGAGCATCTGGATGACAACACCGATTGCATAGATAACACAACCCATGATCACAGTCCATTTTCGACCAATGGTGTCGGCCACATCACCGCCGATGAGCGCTCCAAAGAAAGTACCGGCAGAGAGGATCGAGACGACAAGAGACTGGTTAGACGAGCCCAACGCCGTGGCGTTAGGGCCATCGACAGTTTTGTAAAAGACTGAAGAACCGGTAACACCGTTGATGTAACCTGAGTCGTAACCAAAGAAGATACCACCAAATGAGGCGAAAGCGCAGATGAGGTAGGCTTTGAAGGTCACTGGAGCTTCGATGTGATGGACATCCTGAGCTGTCGAGAGAGTTCGTATACCGTCACCGCCGGCCATGGTTGCTGTAGGCTGGAGCGAGTAGGAGAAGAGTCAGTGGAATGAGGTTGTTCGAGGAGAAGGGAAAGAGAGCATGCGGACTATGGGAGCGAGCTGATTGTTATGCCTTTCACTGGAATGACCAGAATGGATATCACGAGCTAGTGACAGCATTGAGCGATCCTCGACTAGCCTACTAGTGCCGAGACTTGCCACAGAAAATTTGCTGCTAGGTGCTAGGCGCGGGCTAGATGTCGCTGTAATAGATATCACTGGCTCATACTCGTCGGTGGAGTACCTAGACTCGGATATAGTTTCATGGGCAACTCCTCTTGCGACGACAACGCGAGATTCGCGGTCGAGCCCTCCTAGCGAATGTTTGGCTCCGATACTACTGGACTTAGAGTTAGTCTCATGCAGCTCCAGACTCGACTAGGCCCAGAGCAGCTTGAGATTTGAACAGCTGACCATCAGTCACTTCTCCACAAGCTGGGGTTGCATTTCAAGGTCTTGCCCCGCCAACGCCTCTGATTGCATATGGTAACAACAAGCGCCTTCTTCCAGCCCTCGTTGTCGTTCCACAGCGAGCAGTCTAAGCACCAAATTTTTCCACCACTAACCAAGAATCCCGATTCTTAATTCGATTTGGAACAACGAACCGTGGCGTTTCAGGCGAGAGGCCAAGAATGGGTATCCAAACTGTCCTTTCTGAAGGCTTAAAATGACCAAGCCACTATTCTAGACGTGCAACTTGCGTCTCTGAGTCTCCGCAGGCGCTGCAGGCGGTCGAGCTGAGCTCGGCCTGAAGGTTATCGAGCACCGTCCATACGACACTCCGGCTATTCCAACACACCAATTGCGTGAATCGTATGGTGCTACTCTGCAAAGTCCTGTACCAGCTGCACCAGGCTGGCAAGGCGACATTGCTAAGCGATAGGTAGGTAGCATTAGGTCCATGTCTCATAGTGCCGGGGGCTCGCAGCTAATGGCCAATGACACCAGCTGTCAATTTCCACATTATTGCTTGAGTTTTTTTGCTTCGCGCCTGTTCGTAATTTTTAGCACGCCTCCTTGCGGACGCCGCTCCTGACACCCTGGTCGAGCCTTTCATTTGGCGCGCATTTTGAATTGCATTTGAGCCGCAAAGATTGAGTTGACGTCGCCAGTTGCAAGCTCGATCGACTGGTTCCTTTCTCAGGAACGTTCGAGGCAGATACAAAGTACGACCACGCTGAAGACAATCGATGGTATAGTGGTAGCTTAGAGAACGATCTTGATTCGATAGCAATGGAGGGGCCAAGAGTCGTCATGCGCTTAATGCATGACCACATGACAATTCTATCAAATGTTGTGATCAAACTGCATTCCTTTTGGCACCTCGGCGATTGTGATCAGCTTGCATCTGCTTGAGTCCACCACTATGGGCCGACCGGGTTTCCGCTAGTTCGCCCTTCGATTCCTTGCTCGCAGTCAAGCACTGGTGGCCGGTGCATTGTGCTTACGTCCCCTCAGAGATTACATGAGGAGCAAGAGGTAACATCACCATGCCTGATTTGCACGAACTTCCGTGCTCCGCTTCTCGAGCCGATCATTATGACTTTGTCTCCCTTCTGACACTTCGCCTGCAGAATTTTCATGCACGATGCCTTCCATGACCCGCCTTCTAGAAGAACTACTCCGTACGCACGTTCCCCAAGATTTTGCCGAAAGTAACACGCGGAGGAGGGTACACCTAGCTTATGCAGTTCTTTCTGTACGGTAGCGTCTTGAATGCGTGCACTCGAGCTACTAGCCGCTAAACGAAGGCTTCAATGCGTGAGGCGCAACCCTATGGCCCCATCGAATGCGACGTGGGATGCCTTGAATCAGATTTGGGTGCCATTTCACTATCTCGTGCCAGTCGACGATGAAGCTGGTCTCGAAGCGCTCATATTACTGCACAGCACCGGTGGCTCTGCGAGCGCGTGTTCAGCTCCATCACCTGTCCTGGGGAGTCAAAGACATATGTGTCACAGTCCAATAGACGTGCCTCGTCAAAACCTCAAATGTGTAGCTACGGACGTGCTGAGAAGCTCGTTGGTGTCAGATGTGCCGTAGACTCTTTGTCGAAAGTAAATCAGGAGTGACTCCCGAGGCGTTGGAACAATCTGCATCGTGGGGACTCCGAAAGATGGCTCCGCGTTGCCCGAGTCCGTGGATCGCGGAACAGAATTTTCGGTACGTCGTACCCTGCTGCCAGTGTCGTACGAGGGACAAGCCTGGATCTCGTTCTAGCGAATATTTCTCAGCTGGCAGTGCAACTCTTGTTCCATCTCAGGTGCTCCGACGGTCCATACCTAATTTTTGCCATGCGAATGGTACGCTATGCTCCGCTGCTGTCATCGTCGCAGCATGTCACACGATCTATGTTGGTGACGACGGAGACGCCACATTTCTTACACCGCACGGACTAATCTCCCGTGGTCTAAGCGTCGATTGCAATGGAGAAACTACGAGACATGAAAGGTCGGAATTCTCGACCGCCTGGCCCCCCTGAGATGTTCGCTTGCAACTGTCAGTAGCGCACCTCTACCAGGCATAGTAGATGGTGTGACTTCGACGCTTTTCGCCGTATCCTAAGAAACATCTTTGTACCTAAAAGTCCTAAAACCTTCGCGGGAGTGAAGTACAACATGCAGCGGCATCGAGCGGTCAACACGACGATGATCTACCGCTACGGGCACAAATATCAGCTCCTCGAAAATTAGTAGTGTTTTGGTGGCCTACTGGGCACGCGCAGTCAGTCCAGCTGACTGTTGGAAGTACTCTGACACCGTATACAGCTTCGGGTTGTAGGTCGGCTCTACCGCCTAGCGACCCATGACATTAACGTGCCGCTCGACTGCTTGCTCCCTAGATCACCTTCAGTGTCGCATCCAGCGATGAGAGTCAATCGGCTGACCGTACCTCGGAGAATCGAAAAGCTCGTGAAGCTGCGCACATCGGAGTGAGGCAACCGCGTCAACTCAATTTAGGACGAGGCACGCGCTGTCTCCTTTCCAAGTCGTGACCTTTCACCTTATCATTCAAATGCAGGCCACCCCAAAGGATTGCGTGATGTCAGTGTCTCAAGAGTCATTAGGCTTTCTTTGGTTCGTCTGCGTGGTATGCAAGTTCAATAACCTTGGCCCCATCAGAACGACGTATAATGGTTCTTCGCATGGCAGACTGAATCGGTCGTACAATGGCACTGGTCCTGGAAGTGAGGGAACTTGAGGCTTCAACGACTTCGGTAGAATGCTGTGCGAAACATACATATCTACGACCATAGACTATCGTGTATTGGTGTCCAAGGTACAGAGTGTGCCCTTTGGTCCCGCATGGCACGTCATTTTCTGCAAACAACACAACACCTCATGGCGCGGTCGACACGGAACATCACCCACAAGCTATTCTTATTACCCACGCCTATTTGGTCTCACAGTGGAACGACTTGGTTATCATGCTGTGCTCATCGCTCAAGATATGCTTGCTGTTCAATTAGGCAGTATCCTACCATGTGCAAGGTGAGCACTGCGTATAGTCGCTGGAAACTGCAACCGTGCTTGGTCTATTGTTTGGCGTCTTGCCTGGCACTAAGGTTAAGCCTTTGATTCGAAAAGCGAAGCAGGTAATGTCGTGATCGCTCGAAAACAGCGATTACTGTCCTGACAGTTCCAGGATCGTGGAAGGAATAAGATACCTGAAGCTTTCCCCGCAAAGGGTCACCCTTGTAGTATACCTCACATCTCCAACAGGTCTTGCAACAAATCTTCTATCGGCACATCGCACGTCGGGCCGAGGATCGCACCTACACATCATCCAACACATTACTAAGAGGACATCTGCGCTCCATGAGCATGGCTAAGAAAGTACTCGTTGGCTATGGCATCGACGTCGACGCTGTCAGTGGCTGGATCAACACGACGAATGGAGCCCCCGCCGACGTCACCAACATCAGTCGCGGAATCTTCGGTGCGACAGTCGGCACGGATAGACTGCTGAAGATGTTTGACCATTACAAGATCAAGGCGACGTGGTTCGTGCCGGCTCACTCAATCGAGTCTTTTCCTAAGCAGATGGCCAAGGTCCGCGATGCCGGGCATGAGATGTATGTATGGGTGGTTGCATAAGTCTCTACGTGGAACTTACACGCTGACCACTTAGTGGCCTGCACGGGTACACACATGAGTTCGTCTCGCAACTCAGTCTACAGCAAGAGCAAGACGTTCTGCAAAAGTCTATCGACGTGCTGACGCAGTTCACCGGCAAGAGGCCTCGTGGCTGGACAGCTCCCGCCTGGACTCCATCGAGGCATACGGTAAAGCTGTTGGAGGAGCGCGGACTTTTGTATGATCATTCGTTCATGCATCACGACTCTCAACTCTATTACCTGCCTTATGCTCCAGAACAATGTTCAGAGACGGACTACAAAAACGCTTCAGCACACGATTGGATGAAGCCTATGTCTGCGCTCCGCGCTTCATCGCTCGTTGAGATTCCAGCCAACTGGCATGTGGATGACTGTAAGTCCTCCTTGCTACGTCTGCATTCCTCTTACATGCTGCGGGCGTCCTGTTACTAATGCTATCGTGCCTTCAGGGCCAGCGTTCCAGCCCAAACCCGCCTTAGGCAGCGCTGGCTTCGTCGATCCCTACCAGATCGAGCGCTTCTGGAAAGAGCAATTTGAGTTCTGCTACCGCGAGTACGACCACTTCGTCTTTCCAATCAGTATCCATCCTCAAGTCAGCGGAAAGCCGCAGATTCTCATGATGCATGAGAGATTGATCGAGTGGATAAATGGGCATGAGGGTGTCGAGTGGTGCACGTTCGAGAGGATGGCAAACGCGTTCAAGAAGGGGGAGGTCAGTGGGGTTGAGGTTGAGGGTGGTGTCGACGTCTAGCCTGTATTTGGTCGTTTGCCGATTGGTCTAGCATGGAGAAGCATACGAATCGAGTGCGTCGCAGTCATCGCACCTTAGCCCTGAGAGCAAGGCGAGCAAGCGTCCAAGCTTGACACGGCCCGAGACCGAATACAACGCTATGCAACCCTGGAATGACTAGGATATCTCGTTTAGTATTACTGCATCACCGAAGATCTAGCCCACCCCGCAACGCCCCACCAGCAGGTTGAGCGGGCCTGAACAGACATGACGCCAAGTAACCACGAGGTGTTGTAGCGGAAAGATGGTGCGCTGTGTCCAGAACTCAGAGTGTTGATGATCATGTACCTGAGTTGAGGTAAGGCAATCGCGTCAAGATGCTGGCTTCAAGGAGTCTACACTGGTAGCCTGCGACCGTAGACAGAATTTGAGCTGGAGATGCGACGTAACTCTGCCGGGTGAATTGACCATAGGCAGGACATGTCGAAGTGGCTGTAGCGGTAGGTGTTCCCGAAAAAGAGCCGTTTCGGTTGCGACGGTGTCAGACCGCAAAATCAACGTCCACTCTCTTACCCACCGTCCAGGGCTCACCAAGTCGCTTCGGAACTGTCCATTCTTCCACCTTTGGGCCTCTGCCAGAATCGAACATGATGTAGAGGTTTCTATCACTAGTGGCTCGGTCGCTCAATGCGTCGAAGGACAAGGACGTGGTTTCTGCTCCCTGCAGTGGCTTCATCTCGCTTGTGTAGTCCTTAAATTCAGCGGTGCGATCCCAAGCACTCATCGTGAGAAAGGTCGCTATCAAGGAGAGGAAGAATGGAAAGAGTTGAAAGTTGTAAGGATGAAGTTGGAGCATTAGGCCTAGCGTCTGCGGCTAGCCAGTCGTCTTCACGGCTGGACCGGTGGCTGAAGCAGCCTAGTCAGCCACCCGACCGCAAGCCACGCTACGTGTGCCTCATCTCGACCAGCTTGCTGGTCGTCGCAAAGAATTGAATGGTAGATAGTAGTGACCGTGCATGACGTAGCACCTGGTAGATCGTTGTCAGCGTAGACATGAGGAGATCTAAAATGATCTGGCAAACCGAGGATGATGTTGCTAATTGCCCTCGCTCTCAAAGCACCCTGCTTCATTCTTGTGGCAACATCACCCACCCCTGACTAGGACTAGCGGTACAGCAATACATCACTCCTCTGAGGACCATACCGGCCGAACCTCTACCTTAGCGTGCGACCACGTGTACCAGAAGGCTTACTGACAGACAGGGCTGACGTGACACGGAGTCCCAGGATATATTCGTACGGCTCTCAGATACTGTGCAGTGAACTGCTGTTGTTGATGGCGCAGAAGAGGAACAAGTGTACCCTATTGTAGCGTGGATAGTGCGATGCTATCTCGAAAACAACGTATGGGCTAGACACCCCGTACGATATGGGCTGCATCAGAGAAGGACAATTGATCGAGGCTCGGCCAAGCATCTGTTTGGGCGGCCCGAACCTTCTGCCTCCTTGGCGTGCTTACTCAGTGGTCTATGCCTTAGGCATTCGTCTATGTACTCGAGCACCTCGGTGATGTCATCCAAACAGAGCCGAGCACGTAGAAGTCCGCAGGCAAATGAGAGACTCGTGGTCTGGTCACTAAGATGGAGCTCTTCCTGTCCCGTCCGGTGTTCTCCCTTGGCTATTGACATGGGACTATGTACGACAGAGCGAAGAATGAAGCAGATCACACAACAATGGACGACGAACGCGCGCCGTTGATTGCAACCGTACGGGTCGAACGACAAGAACCTCGTTACCGTTCCTTCCCACATAGCACCTTCCGCAGGTTCTGCACCATCGCACTCGGATCTATTCTGATCTTAGCCGTTGCTGGCTTTGCTTTGGGCTTCGTCTTACTCCCCGGCGATGATGATGACCGTCCTTCTCGTGAATACCTATCGTGCAGCAGACCATATCACAAAGCATGGCCACAAAGTGAGGGTCTGACCTTTGAGGATCTACAGAAGATTATCCTCGAGACTCCCGACGCGAACCAAGCCCGAGACTGGAGCAAATACTACACTTCTGGCCCTCATCTGGCAGGGAAGAATCTATCTCAGGCTCTATGGACGAGAGACAGGTGGCAGGAGTCTGGCGTCAAGTCCGACATTGTTGCTTACGATGTCTATATCAACTATCCCGCTGGTCATCGGCTTGCTTTGCTTGAGGGCGAGAAGCACGGGCTCGAGGTCAAGTACGAGTGCAGCTTGACTGAAGATGCGCTGGAAGAGGACCCTACCACGAACCTCACGGACAGCATCCCAACCTTCCACGGCTACTCAGCCTCTGGAAATGTGACAGCGCCATACGTCTTCGTCAACTTTGGTACCTACCAAGACTACGAGGATCTCCGCACACGAAACATCAGCCTCGAGGGCAAGATCGCCATAGCCAAATATGGCCGCAATTTCCGCGGGCTCAAGGTTAAACGCGCACAAGAGCTTGGTATGGTCGGCATAGTCATGTATTCAGATCCACAAGAAGACGGCGAGATGACTGAAGCGAATGGGCACAAGCCATACCCTGATGGCCCAGCCAGGAACCCGAGCAGTGTCCAGCGAGGCAGTACGCAATTTCTCAGTACGTTGACCCTAACATGCTAACGGGTATGTCTACTAATAGGTGTCTCTTCAGGCTCTCTGCCCGGAGATCCAACTACTCCCGGATATCCCTCGAAGCCCGGCGTGCCACGAACGGACGGAAACCTTTCCATGCCTCGCATACCCTCTCTTCCAATCTCCTACCGAGACGCTTTACCTCTGCTACAAGCATTGAATGGTCACGGTCCTAATGCATCCTTCTTCAATAAATACTGGCAAGGCGGTGGCCTGGTCTACAAGAACGTCTCCTACAACGTCGGCCCGACACCCGATCACATCCAGCTGAATCTGGTCAACAACCAAGAATACACCACGACACCCCTCTGGAACGTAATTGGCATCATAAACGGCACTCTCGCCGATGAAGTCATAGTCCTGGGCAACCATCGCGACGCCTGGATCGCAGGCGGCGCGGCAGACCCAAATTCTGGCTCTGTAGCTCTCAATGAAGTCATCCGTTCCTTAGGTGTCGCACTGTCCAAAGGCTGGAAGCCACTCCGTACCATCGTCTTCGCCAGCTGGGATGGCGAGGAATACGGTCTCATCGGCAGTACCGAATGGGTAGAGGAGTATCTACCTTGGCTAAGCGCCTCGACTATCACCTACTTGAACGTTGACGTCGGTGCACGAGGCCCGCACTTCTCGGCCGCTGCAAGCCCGCTGTTGAATGATCTGTTACACGACATCACGGGTTCCGTGCCAAGCCCGAACCAAACGACAAGAGGCCAGACGGTGAAAGATACCTGGAATGGCCAAATCCGCACAATGGGCAGTGGAAGCGATTTCACCGCCTTCCAGGACTTCGCAGGCATCGCTTCCTTAGATATCGGGTTTGGAACCGGTCCGAAAGACCCAGTGTATCACTACCACAGCAATTACGACAGCTTCACTTGGATGGACAGGTACGGCGATGTAAGCTGGGAGTACCACACGACCATCGCGAAGATTTGGGCCTTGCTCGCCGCGAAACTAAGTGAGACGCCAATTCTGCCCTTAAGTGCGGACGCGTATGCGAAGAGCTTACAGTATTATCTGAGTACAGTCAAGGAGACGGCGCAGCAAAGCAACATCACCAAGCGGTTCGACTTTGAGCCGTTAGAGAGCAGCTTGTCGAAGCTGCAGACGAACGCGAAGTCTTTTGATGCCTACTCTCGGAGCTTGATGGCCGAGCTGGGCGAACACGTCCCCTGGTGGAAGTTCTGGAAGAAAGTAAGGCTGTGGTACAAGGTGAAGGCTGTGAACACCAAGTACAAGTTGCTTGAGCGGCAGTTCCTGCATCCTGAGGGACTTGATGGTGATCGGTCGTGGTTCAAGCACGTTGTCTTTGCGCCAGGACGGTGGACGGGGTACGCAGGTGCCACATTCCCCGGTCTGGTGGAGTCATTCGAGGATGGGGATTTGCAGAACGCACATAAGTGGCAGACCATCATCTTGGAAATACTGAATCGGGCAGCGGAGCTGTTGAAGACTGATGCGGCGAATGAGGACATGAGCTAGTTGAGTGCGGTTCGAGTCCTATTGATACTAGTTGTAATTCGAGTGTACTTCTGCTCACCCATCCGTATCTATGCCACCACGTTTTGACCCTGTCCCAATATGCCGAGGCAGGATGAGTAACCAACCAAATCACGTACGGTGATAATCTGAGTGTCGAGGAGGAGGCACATTCTACGCCTGTCGTAAGGCAGATGCAAAGAGAGCACTGGTAGGGCGCCTATCACAGAAAGTGGGGAGGACAGCACAATCACGGAACCCAAGACAAGGCAGGCACGACTGTCATCGGAGAGAGTCCAATGTCTCCAATGTAGAGCCGTGTGCTACTTCGTAAGGGTTGTGTATCCCAATGGTGCTTCCGAACATCCCATCAGCGACTAACCAGGCATCGTTTGGTAAAGAGGTAGAAGACGGGGATACGGTATCTACGTGCCAGAGTCAATCTCATGTAGACGGGACGCGGATTCTATATCTAGTTACGTCCTTCAAAACAATTTCACAACGCCTTGCTGAGATGTTGTAATACTGGAGTACCCAGAGTCAAGTCTTCCCCAGACGAGACCGTTATGCTTCTTTCCCCCAGTTTGTCGTTAATCGTAAATGCACCTCGATCACCCTCCAATACACTGCTCATCGATATGTGCAGGAGCGTGCCATCCCCATCTGCTTCGTAACATTGGTAATGCTACTCTTGTGTGTTCTGCCAAATCAATGTCTGCTCACATTGTCCGTCCTGAAATGCTCTAACGGCTCTCCACCACTATAGCCAGTGTTCTGATCCTCGTAATCTACATCATGCTGCCCAACCTCAGCATAGCCCCTCGGCTGTTGTAGCACGCTGGCAGCCTCAAATGTGACAGTCGGCGTTCCCTGTGCATTGCGCGTAAGAGGCGCCATATCGTCATCGTTCAACGTCCTGTCTCTGTCCCCTATCACTGAAAGTCTGCCATTCAGCGGCTGCGGACTCCCACACTCTCTCGTTCGCGGCCAATGCATCTCGTAACCTGATTCTTCATCCGCCAGATCAAGTTCCGCTTCCCGCTCCGTATGCTCCGCGCTCTTCCCCGGACTCATGTACGTGCTCGCATGACTCGTCTGTCGCTCCTCAACGATGGTATAATGTCTCTCGCTGACTGCCTTGACAAGGTTGTCGACAATAATAACGACCAGCAACGCCATTGACACAATCGGAATCAACAGCGCCGCGAACCTGAACCGGAAGCTATCGTCATCCTTCTCTGTGAGCGGACTGACGATCATCACCGGCAGACACATTCCGGCGAAGATCCGGATGCCGATACTGACCCATTCTGTGCGTGTCTTCCTCTTCCGGCCGAACCAGTACAAAAATGCGAGGATGAAGAGGAGCGCTCCTGCTGCGATGTAGAAGTACATGACCGTGAACTTGAAGCCGTCTTCGTACAGCTGGACCTTTTTGCCGTAGTCTTTTTCTTTCCTGAGGGCCCAGGGACCCTCGGCGCCGAAGTTCTGGTATATGAAGTATTCATAGTAGTTGTTCATCTTGGTGAGGATAGGACGTACCTCGTTTGTCCACTCGGGAGTCGCATATGGTGCTTTGGTCTTGTTGATTTTGGCGAGGTCCTCACCGAACGTTGTGTAGACGCCTCCAAGCGTGTAGTAGTGGTATCTTGTCTCGGTATCCATGTAAGTATCCTTGATTCGAGCCAGGAAATCAGTCGCTGTGTTGGAACCTTTCGAGGGATCGGACAGATCAGGCATCTTGTCTTCCGTGATCCTGGTGATGGCCGCACGACATGCGTTCCAGATGATTAGCGCGCTAGACCCTTCCACAGTCAACAAGATTGCAACGTGGGTCGGGAAGTGCAACAGCGTCCAGACTTGCTGTCCGATCGTTCCGAAGCGGTGATGATCGATGTTGTCGAAGTAGAGAACGTAGATGAGGTAGATCAGCAGGACGGCGGCCGCGACAATTCCTGTCTCTTGCCACACTGTTACTTCAGTACCTTGAATCGCATATGATGTGGACTTGACAAGGCCAATGATGCCTTCCCCCATGACAATCAAGGTGAGGAGACCCACTCGCTCGACGAGATGGGTGTGTTTGAATGAGAGGATGCGCCAGATACTGCTGATGGCAATTGTTGCGACTGCTTCCAAACCAACGATCATGTACCACATTCTCACGTGGCGTGCTCCATGGTCACCTTTCAGAGTGGACTCGTCTCGGTCCTCGAGCCAGGTTGCGAGGAAACCGAGCCCAGCGAGGAGGTAGACGGATGTAGTCAGCAGCATGGGTATCAGTGCCTTGTCGAACTCACGGACGAAATAGAGTACCACACCGTGCTGTATGGCCCACAAACAACGAGCGCCGAACATCACCAAAGCAATTCCCTGGAAGGATCGAGATTCGCCGTCTTCTAGTATGGCGGTGTAAAGCTGTGTCAAGCTGACAAGGGACACCATTATGCCGAATGCAACGAGCTTGCAAAGACGCGTGAAAACACTGTCGACGTAAAAGCGGACATCGAACATGGAGGTGTGAAACCATGTCGACCAGAGAATGGAAAAGAAACCAATGTAGTTGACGAGAGATATGAGATCGACATGGGCGGATTTTGTGGTGAACACTGCGAGGTTGCCGACAAAGAAGAGGTCGAAGAATAACTCGAGCGTGCTTGCTTCATGCTGTTTACGAAATATTCGATGAGCAAGCGCTGATCCTGATTTACCATATGATTGCTCTGCGTCGTATTGGGCGACAGTTCTTGCTCGTCGGGCGCCCCTGCCGCCAGCCCGTTTCTTCTGGCGGACCCATTTCAGTGCTTCGGGATCAACCGGCGAAGCCTGGCAATATTAGAGTCGTTTACCCACAAATCGATGACTGGAGACTCACAAGAAAGGGAAGAAGTGCATGTTTATGGTGATCTGCGTGGCCTTGTAAGCAGTGATGACTCTGAGGCAGTGTATTGCATGTTGCTGTGGTCTCCGATGAGATCGTTCTCGTAAGGACTTTGACAAGGTCGAAAGTCATCGTGGTCGACTGTCAGCTTGCTTTCTCGGCTGCTCATTAACGGTCGTCGATAAATTTTTACTGCATGATCCGAGTTGCGAGGGAGCTTGTTGTTGGTGGAGGGTATCTCGACTCTGGTTGAGGGGAACTCAATGGCCATGCTAGTCAATGAAGACTTCCGTCGTATATATGCATGTGCCGGTTACAACGGCTGGCTTGTGATTAGAGGCAGCGATGAAGGTGACACCCAGGCCAACAGAGATGAAGAAGCGGACAGCGGCTGCTTATATAGCCTGAACTAAGTTGAGCACTCAGCACGCTCATCTGCAAACAGGCCTCCGAGCCGACAACGGGGTCCGTACCACTGCATTGGTAGTGGGAAACTTACTTGATCCACGCCAGCCGTGATGGAAGTGGGGCGGATAGGCAGGCAATGCATACCGCAGATTTGGAGTCATACAAACACCCAACGTCCTTATAACGGGCGTGAAACTGGGAGGAGCACCATAGCAGCGGGGAAACGACCACAAGAACGAGCAACTTCAGTCGAACTATGCACAAGTTGAATGCAGCTGGACTCTGTGACCACCGTTGACAGGGGTATTAGCGTGACTGTCGCAGGTGTGCATGTTGTCGTGGTAAATTCTCGACGGTCGAGGATTTCGAAGAGTTTCAGCTGCCGGGAGTAGATGGTGCTTGGAGGTGCTTGTGCAAAGTTTAGCTAGAGTCAGGGAATCCTTCAGCAAGTGCTTGCCTTTCAGCTCATGCACCGACTGACGAGCTGAACAGAATGATTGGCCGGAGGAGAAGCGGATATGTCAGACTCATCCGAAACATGGCATGACTTGCCTTGGCATTAAACAGCCTCGCTTGGCGAACGACTTGGCAGTCCATACAAGTATTGGGGGCGCAGTCTGAGAGCTGGACATGCAGGGAAGTGTCCGATAGCAGCCACCGCTGTAGGGCACAACACCTATGTATAGCACTCAATCATAGCTTTGGTACTCGATAATATCAGTGAAGCATTTAGTTCAGTCATGTTAAATACTCGATCCAGAGATAACTTAGTGGATGAAGACCCATAGGGTCATCTCAAGCACCAGTTTCGTTGATCATCAAACGTAAGGTTCTAGGCTTTAACTGCCCAGGGTCAATTTGTACAGGTACAATGCTTCTTCTATGAACGACAGTACAAGCGTTTCGCCATCATAACAGCACTAAGTAGTCAACTGTACACGGGTTTGTACGTTCGGATGTGCACAGGTCCTTTCACATTGAGCACAGGTCACTAGCCTGTACCTTGTCGCAGATTGTTTCCCAAGGCATTCAAGGACGACGAAGGCAATTCAGTCGGTCGAGGATGCAGAGTTGGCTAGCGAGCAGGTCTAGCCTTAGGCCACCAGAAAGGTTTGTCTGGCTAGGTCTCCACGCACGTGGGTATATTGGCAAGAGAGTCTCGTGTCGAGGACTGTCATGTCGAATCAATTACAATCACCAACATGCAGATGGCTGGGATCGTACTCAAATATCGACAGGTGAAATTCGTTTTTGTCTCGTGCCATATCACAAGGTTGTGACGGCATCCAGCTCAAGATCAGTTGATGGGTGCAAAAGACCGAGCGAGGCAAGAGACTTGCATATGCCGCCTGGGAGAATAGTTTGTGTGAACATTGTTAATTGCTATCTGCGTTCAATACGCAACACGGGTGCGCATGTCTGAAATCTTTCTTTCAACTTCTCGCACAGACCGATCCATCTGCCCAGCTATTAATTCTTTCTTATCGTTGGCTAACAAGAAATATGTTTCACACATGTCGCCATCGATTGTGCCCTTGGATGGGGCATAGTAGGACCTGTATGCCAGATGATCACGACCCAGCAGCGGCGGGTTGTGCTCGTTCGCTAATTGCTTCTCCAGCTCTTGGAAGAAGTCGACATCTTCGCGACTCACAAAGGGCACAAGTATACCCAGGGTGCCTTGAAATCCGGTCCAGAAAATGACATCGCGACCACCAGTGACGAGATTCGTCTTCTGCATGCTGGTCGGAAGATCGCCAGTGAAGAAATTCGTCATAAGGCTCAATCTGTTCGGAGCTCCATTCAAATATCCTCGTTCATGCAAGAGATGTGATCCGGAGTTGTCCTCATCCGCCTCTTCCGATGCTTTCTGAGGACATCTCACAAGCCAGAGATTGCCGAATTTATCCCCACCGGCTGTGGTCTCGTAGTCGGCCATCGTGGTAGCTGTCGTCCATCGGGCGATTGTGTCATCAGCGAACGGTATGAGTTTGTTGTCTTGAAACTTGTATACGCAGTACGACACGCTTTCTTGCACGTCACTGACTATGATTCTGTTGCCTTGGCTCTGCAGTCCGACAATGGTATTTGGTGCTGCTTGAACTTGGCATTTCCGAAGCATTTGTTTCATGCCGAGATCGTAGATTCGGAGGTCGGAGCCTACGCCTGCTAAAAGACGTCCCTGGAATGCCAGCAATGCTGTTGGAGGGTGGTCTACTTTTGTTTTGTGAATGAACTCTAGTTCGCGGCCTGCATCATGGAAGCGGTACACGTGTAGAAAGCCAGCGGTGTATGACCGTGGACTAACTTTGAGATCCTTCGCGGTGCCAACGACGAGGAAGGTCTCATTGTCCTGACCTGCGAAAGGCGCCGCGGCTATGCTGGTCGCACATTCGTTATCTTCCAGGTCGAGAGTGTACACTACTGACTTGGTCAGCACTGGATCGATGATTTGTACAGATGATGCCCAGTGTTCCGTGCCATGAGGGTTGCCGAATTGGTCTGGTGGTAGAATGTTTGCATCACCATTGACAGCTGGCGTCTCGTTGATCAGCTTGTTCTTTGTAGCAGTCGCGAGCGTGTTGTTATCCGACTCGATAACGTAGAAGAGATTGTGCTCTGGGTGTTTTATCATTTTTCTCGGTGTATAAGGCAGAGATATGCTCTCTTGAAGCAGGTTTCGAGAGAGATCCTCAATTGAGAAAATCCTGACACGTATGTTAGCAGGTTTTCGACCACAGAGTATGATGCAATGGTTGTGGTTGGGTAGATATTATCAGTAGGAACAATTGGAATAAAACGTTTGTTCTGCAGCAGTCTGTTGACTCTAAGCAAGAGCATAGTTTGTATCATCATAATAGTAAAAGAGGGCAGAGCAAGTGTTAAGAGGAGACGTACCGTAAGTTTTGATCTTGTATGCCAACTATGCCTTCAGGACATTGCTCACTGCTGAAGGTCCAGGCCCACCTCAGCTCCGAGTAGTCGAGTGGTGTAAGCATGAAGCCGTTGGTTTGTGTATCAGTATAGCCAAGCCAAGCACGGGTGCTAGCAGCCAGTATGCAGCTCTGACCTCCCACATTGACGCGAAACAGCTTAGCTGGCTTCAAACCAAGGAAGCGTGTTCGAACATCAGACAGCTCGCCAGTGATCTCATCAAGGACTGTCCGAAGATAGACACCAGAGTAAAGACCGATATGCAGGTACAGTGTTGTGCCACCGGATGTTGCATCAGCCATAGGCATGATTGAGAGAGAAGACGGCGCAGAAGTCAATGCTTGCACCGATTTGTTCTCTAGTGTCGAATCTGGATCAAGACTCAGAATCCGGACTGTAGAGTCATCGCAGCCAACAGCAAGGAAGGAACTTCTGACACGCCCTTCTGGAACGTCACCTAGACCCAGGCAGGTCACCGTACCAGTCATTTCTCGTCTTTCGTCGTATTCGTTGAGCGAGCCGTCAACGTCCACTTCGAAGTAGACGATTTCGCCTGAGCTCAATGCGACAGCAATCTGCCTCTCATTTGTCGCGGCAGCGACGATGGATCTATGCTGCGGCGCCGGCCATTCGTTGACGCGCTTGTCTGCTCGAATGTGACGGATGCCTTTCGGGTGCACCTGGATCAACGCATCTTCTCCGAGCTGTTGTACTGCTAGTGTTGGCGCACTGGAAAGGAAGCCTGTATCTGTGACCTCCTCGACAGTCTCACCTATGCTGAGTACAAGAGTACCAGAGTTGAACGACAAGATGATGTAGGCGTCGTACTGGTCCTCTCGCGTGAGCTTCGTGGTCCAGACTGCATTGGGCTTGTCGGGCAACTCAGACTCGACGAGTTCTGCAACGGACAAACCGTGCTTGAGTGTTTTGAAACTGCTCCGAGCTCCAGCACCACATAGGGTGTAAATTTGGGGAGCACCGTCGTCTTCTAGCAAGTTGGCAACTTTCGAATCCATGATGGGATTCATAGACTCGATGCTCTGTACAAGTGCAAGGTTGACGAGGGGCCTTGGGTGAAAGTAAGCAGGGCTGTAGGGTTCTAGTGGGTCTGAAGAGTAGTTTTCGCTCGAGAACTCGGTTTCGTCATCGTCGTCGCCCAGCTTCTCGAATTGGTAGAATTGATGGTTGCCTCGTTCCGCTGAGACGAACAGAAACCCGCTTTTGAGAATGTGTAAGCTGTTGGCAGTGGGGACAGTATCGAAGTACTTGATCTTCAGAGCCTTGACCTCCCCAGTCGGCTGACCATCATCATCCTCAACCATATCGATGGTGGCTTTGAACAGGTCGCCGTCTCCAGACTGCAGCAACAAGAAGAACTGGTTTCGGATCTTGTGCATGATACCTGCTACAATTGTTCTCTTTCGCTCGGGGTTCTCGAGGATGCCTCTGCGGCGTGGAATGGGGACCCGATGCGCGTCCTGGTTGTTGTGTCGGTAGGTTATGCTGTCAACGCCACACACAAGGACGCCGCTAGGGCCATCTGAGCCACCCGGGACGGAGAACAGCTTTGTAGCAGATCTGTCGATCGTCTCTGACCACTTCCGCACAACGTGGTTAAGGCCAAGATCGAGCTCGTAGTAGACGAGCTGCTTCTCAACTTCGTCGAGTGCCTGGCCACTTGGATCCTGGTCCGCTTCTGAGTAATCGACTTCGATTGCGGCAAAGACGGGATTTTCGTATCCAACATCAAGTGCTATCAGGTCGAAGACAAGTATACCAGGTTTGTGAGCTTCCAAGGGGGAGGAGATGGTGAGAGCGGCTTGAGCATTTCGATTGAGGACGTAGACAATTTTGTTCTTCTCCACAGAAGCTATCAGGCAAGCTCTTCCCTTAGGGTCGACAGCTAGGTACTGACCGGGTATGACCCGTCTGACGCCTGATTTGCCGAAAGTCTCGAGGTGTATGCGACTGAAACGGTTCTGATCTCGTAGATATTCCAAGATTGTTATTCTCCCCGAGTCTGAACCCACGATAATGTAGTCTTTGCTGCCGCCAGCGAGTCGAAATGCGGCTAATGTGCGAACGATACCAAAGCAGTCTTGGGTGAACAGCGGGTGGATCTTTCCCTGGGTCGGGTCAGGCCTGTGAATTGTAAGCTTGGACCCAGATGCCGTGACAATTTGT
>Ga0066648_10000433_pt1 | contig 29377 bp, 19 predicted proteins | sample CryGeyCG12114_NA_FD_59537 | JGI IMG/M metagenome (GOLD analysis project Ga0066648, IMG submission 59537) | Groundwater microbial communities from aquifer - Crystal Geyser CG19_WC_8/21/14_NA | ecosystem: Environmental > Aquatic > Deep subsurface > Groundwater | place: USA: Utah: Grand County... | reverse complement strand
ACCAATGCAGTAGAAAGGAAGATCATCGATCTTGCTCTTCGCAGTGTCTTTCTCGGATTTTTCGTAGTCACCGTTGAACTGAGATGTCTCATCCGCGAGGATCTTGGTGTCCTTGACAAAGCAATCCCACTCGTGAGGATGGAGTTGCTTGAGGTATTCCAGGAGAGTAACTCGAGAGTATGGTTCGTCCTCACGGATGATCTCCCGGAGAGACAAAAGAATCTTCTCGCTGTAATGAGGGATGAGAACAGTGAAGGTCGGCATGTTGTCGACTGGCACAGGCTCCGGAATCGGTGTTGACAGGGATTGAGCAAAGAAAGAGATACGTCGCTCAGCCTCACTCTGTGCAGGGAAAAACTCCGTCTTGAAGGAGTGATCTTCCTGAGAAACGAAGAATGTTGGAGCTCGCAGCGTGCGCTTGCCTTCTTGCTCGGATGGGACCTGATGGTAGAGCAGTTTTTGCACATGGTCTATGGCCAGCAAGTGCTCTCGGTACATAGAGATAACGATGGCGTTCCAGACTTGAGAGATAAGCACTTTCGGCTTGTACTTGATCTCCATATCAGTGGTTGCCAGGATCTTTGAGTAGATTCGCTTGGGCAGACGCGAGAAAATGTTTCGCCATGGGGTCCAGATCGAGACACCGAGGTAGAAAGATCTTGCAACGGAGAAGACGCAATTCCAGATAATGTACCAGAGGTAGGTATCCAGGAAGAACAGGGTCAAGTCGGTGAAGAACATGACTCCGAGCAAAATACTTGGCTGGTAGTGGCACAAGTATTCCTTGAGAATGCCGTCTCCGACACAGTTTCTGATCTCAGTGTAAGACAGAATTCTGATCGGGTCTCGGAAGGAGAGGGTCAAGAAGAAGTATGACTCGGAGAGCTTGGCGGCGAAGACCAGAGTCCAAAGACCATAAGACATCCACATGTCGTTGCCCTTGAGTCGTGGGTAAGACGCCGTGAATGTCTGACTGGCAACATACTGGCGAGAATTTCTGGTGAGGTAGCTACCGAACAATCCTCCCAGCGGCAGGATTGAGAAGAAGAAGAAGGTGCCAAGGGCGATCAAGAACTGGACCACACCAAGAATCAGAGCGATCTTGCCGTCACCGTTGGCGACGAAGAAGATGTAAGCGCTGGGACCAATGTTGACGACGAGCATGCCGATCAAGAATAGCAGTCGCTTTGTGAGATGCTGAGCACCGGCCCATCGTCGCGGAACGTAGAGCCACTCGCAGAGTGTGGCGAATATCTGAATAAGACATGCCACAGCTCCGCCCAAGGCAACTACAGACCATTGGATCGCTGGTTTCGGTTTGTTGTTGAGCTGTTGCTGGTAGTTGGGTGTGTACAGTGTCGGAGAGTTGAAGGAAGTGTAGAACCAGAAGGTGGTAATGTGGATGACCCAGATACGGTTGAAGTTGCAAACCATGTGGAACCAGGATCTACTCTCTTTGTAGGTCTTGAAGAAGACTTTCTTCCAGTTGACTTCACGTAGCTTGAGGTATCGCTCAGCGGGCGGGAAATCGACAAGGCGGGTCTTATCCTCCATGACGATTCGCTCGATACCTTCTGGATACCAGAAGAGCTGATTCATGTCGTCGTAACCGATGATCTGGTTGTGGTCTCGCTCTCGTCGGACGTACTTCCCATCCACGATTTCGTAACCTTGGTCGCGGCAGTAGGCATAGAGAGGAGTGACGACATCGTTGAGGTAGGTGAACTCTTCAACAGGCTCGACACGATTCTGGCATGCAGGAGAATGTAGATAGTCATCTGCGCACTTGAAAATGAAGCAAAGGGTTTCAGGCATAAACCTGACCTGGTTGGCTTCACCCCAGCAGAGAAGGTACAGAGCAATTTGCCGAGCTCGGTCGTGCTGCGACATCTTGTTCATGCGTGTCTTCCAGCGGTATTCGGCGGCTTCGAGGGAGTTGTCTCCTTCGAGAGCCTCGAGTGTAGCCTCTTCGTTTTGTGCTTCTTTGGCCTTCTTCTGTGCGGCTTTCCGAGCCTTGCGCGTTCTACGGTTTGCTTTGCCAAGCTTCATGTTCGCAAAGCCAACAGCGTCGTCGAGGTCAAGGTGCGCAGCAAAGTACCACTTTCGGTAGTTGGCATTGTCGCCTCCAATGTAGTCAGCATGCAGCGAAAGCAATGCTTGGTTTGGAGTCATTCGAGAGGCTCTGGAGTCCAGCAGCGTCATCATGTGGTCGTACATGTTTCGCATGCTGTCCCGCTGGAAACCGAACTTGGCTGTCAGGTCCAGGAAGATGTCTTCGACCTCCTCTTTTGATAGAGGGATCTGAGCGTCTGAAGCCCATGCCGGATAGGGCTCTCTTGATCGCTGGCCGGCGGGTAGGGCGTTGTTGTAGTCCATGCCATAGACTGGTGTAGACGCGCCAGACGATCTGTTGCCACCATACGAGATCTGAGACGACGGAGGACGATAGTTGCCACCATAGCCGCTGTGGTATCGCTCATCACCTCTCCCGTAGTAGTCCATTTCAGCTGCACGAGCCATGTCAGATCTCATGGTGAAGTCACTGAATGTCTCAGAGTCTTCTTCGGAGTCATGGCCCCGTCTTCTACCTTGACCTTGGTGTGGTTGCTGACCGGCAGCTCCTTGTTCGTAGTATTGGTCGTCGTAGTAGCCATCTTGATATCCTTGATGGCCCTCGTAGTAGCCGCCGTCCTGTTGGTAAGGGTTGGAGGCATCGGCATTGTAGTAGCCACTATGGACGTCAGCTTTTCTTATCCACGAGTGTGTCTATTGAGAGTGCTTACGCTTCGTCGTAGTATCCTTGCTGGCCCTCATGTCCTCCATTACGGTCGTCGTAGTATTGGTCGTCGTATTGACCGTCTTGGTAGTAGGCGTCGTTGGGATGACCGCCTTGGACGTGTTGGTCCTGGCCGTAGCCATCGTAGCCACCGCCCTGCTGGGGATGACCTGACATGATGAACTTGTGCTACTATACAATGTGTCAGCCGCAGTTCATGGTCCGAAAATTTTGCTGCCGGTGGCGAGTTTTCTCTCTGTGCACACGTACCCTCTAAACCTGGTCCATCAAACAATAGTGACAATTCGCGGTGGTTGGTATCTCACAGCCAGTATTACCAGTGTAGGTACCAGATTATTGTATAATGAACAGATATGTTGCTGATTAGGAGGATAAGCGCAGACGCCGCAGCTTCTGGTTATGCGGACAACAAGCGAAGGAAACCGACCTCTCGAGATATGCTCTCAATGGACGGATTGTAGGCTGGACAGCCTGAAGTGGAATACACAACTCAAGAGTCGTAAAGGCGTACAAACTGACAGCGGTTGTTGTGAACGAATGAAGGGTTGAGTAGAAATGGTTGCTCAGGAAATGAGGAAGCTGCAGGATCGCGTTCGCGGCTGGCGTGGCTTAGTTCGCACCAAGGTTCTGCCCTAGCTCGTCGGACTTGCGCAGCAGGCAGTTGCTCTTTCGCTTGAAACTGATCTCTTGTCACCACCACACAAAACGAACGATGTGAATGATGAAGATGAGAACTAGGTACAGGTCGAAATAAACGACAGCAGTAAGAGTGCAAAGTAAAGGAGATCGCAGACGGAGCAGGCAAGAAATGGTCGGCGAAGACTCTGCAGGTCGTACGTTATTGGACGAACAGCCGAATGGGACTGCTCTTACGCCTGTGGTCATAGCCCGTTGCAGCCCCTTGGTCCTTGTCGGAGTCGCAATCTGTATGGCTAGAACTACACGGTGGACTGTCTCGGGCCTGCAGCAGTGGCACGACAGACTGGGTAAATCTGTGGCAAGCACAGGTCTTCTCGACGCACAACTGGAGCCAGGGGAATCAAGGACAGGCCTGGAAAGCGCAGATAGCGGACTCCCGCCTCCCGGGTTGTGAAGCCTGGTATGCACCTAGACAAAAAGCACTGATCACTCAAGCCTGCTCTGATACGACACCTCACCAATCATCGACTGACGCTTGCTCAACCGCGCTCCATGCCCCGCCACTAAGCCGGCATCTAGCCTCAAGGAGGTAAAGCTCCTGCCACACTCTATTCAGCGAGATTCACATCGAGCCTTAGCCCCAACTTCGTTTTCTCGATTAATCCCATCGGTTTCTCCTTTCCACCTCCTGAGAAGCCTGGCCGGCCTTTGTGCACACCGACAGCCTCGAAGCTAATATCATGACTTGACCAAGCTTCGGCAACGAGTAATAAGCTGGAGTGTTTACAGACTACACCGCATGCCCCAAAAGCAATGCACTATAAGCCGCTTCCTGTCCACGTTCATGATGCTGTCGAATAACAAACGGTTGGGGTTCGTCTCGGGAAGACTAAGGAAAGTTTCAGCAAGTAATGACAAAATGCATATTCATAGGCACACGAGTGCCACGGTTCAACAACTTTTCAATATCCGGCGACGGTCCTTCGAATTGCGCCTATCGTCTACTGAAGCGCGCGAACAATAGCTTGCTAGTGAGCACGATACGAGGATCATAGACGCCCGAGAAGCGGAAAGTCGCCTGCAATGATGCTTCGGATTTTGCTTCCCGCGCTCACTATTGGAGGTCAAAAATATCGTGCATTGAATGTCCGCTCATGATTGCGTAGTCGAAAATTGAGTACCGGCAACCGTTGAGAGGCGATCCGCGCGTGCGGGCAACAAGCTGCTGCGCCATAGGATAGAGCTTCGCACATTACTGCGAGACGGGGCAACGATCCACATCATAATGCCTTGTTGTGATTCCGACCCACCGTTGGGTTTTGACGACGTTGCCACCGCCTCCCACTAGCAAATTCCAGGTCTCTGTCTCGCAATATCCTCTAATTCCATAGCACAAGCTTTGTTGAAAGTACCTATCATTGCGACTCCAACGAAGTCGGGACCCATCTATCACCATCAATGTCGATGCCCACCCGATCTTGATAATCGGATACAGGGCTGTAGTGGTAGCAGCAGAATGACTATGGGTTTGGCGCGCAACAAATTACTATCGACATGTCTCACGAACGCGCCGCATGGACTACTAGTAGTATGTAGTATGCGCACGTAATTGAGACGTGCTTCTCAAGTGCATGGTTTTCGAGAGCAAGGGAGAATGTCTCTCCATTGCTTCAGGCATAAACGTTCCGTTGTCTGGGTGAGTCGGAGAATATTGATGCATCTGCGGGCATCATGCATTTGCATTTTGTGGGTCCTATGCGGCAACGCACCTTGTAGGGCGTCATTATTTTGTCGCAGTCCTTTGGTCAATAAAAATGGCGGTCGTGCCTTACCACAACGTCGAATGACCTTCGAAAACGTATATTTTCGTTCAGGCATGGCAAGAAACATGGACGTGGCGAAAGCTATTTGCGCAGATGTAAAAGTGCTGGGACGGGCACGGATTAAGCACGCTGTGTCGTGGCTTCTTGCTCCCTGCAATCTTGCGGAAAGACCAATCACAACGCAGCTGGCATAACACTAGTCTTACCTGAGCAAAACACGTTTGACGATCTCTCTGAAATGGTGAGACATCTGTTGAATTGCAGTGTTTGGGCTCCTGGACTTGAACCTCAGATCTGTACCGCCCAAGGCTTCGTGACATGGAATAGAACACATTTGTTCTGGAACAGTGATTATACAAGCTACCTCTAGTTACGCAACGCACGATTAGAACGTCGTAGTTCATCAGCTTAGCTCTAGCTGTATCAGCTTGTAGCGAAGCTTTGTGCTGATCAACGTACAAACCTCAACATAGATCAACCTCGTACGTGCTGAGGGAGCTATACACCAATGTGTAGTTGTACAAGAGACAGATTGCTGTTACTATAGTAGCGAGCCTATCTCGTCGCTAAAACATTGCACGCCAATAAGAGACCAGCATGATAGACGCACCAATCTGTGCAAGGTTTCGGATTTCTTGCCTCGTATAATCGCCAGAAGAATCCACGAGTGCTCTGAAACTGTTACCATCGTCTCTTCCCGAACTCCTTGAATGCGCAACACCACACTGCTGCGAACAAGAGCGAGGGTAGTTACTGGGTGGAAGAGCTTGCGCGTCGTGCTGTGCGAGTACTCCGTACTTCAGGGTCAACGGAGTACCACGGAAGATTCGGCGCAAGCTTTTTGCCCCTCCTTGTCTACTTCTAGATCGTGCAATTCCGCATCCACTCGGTGAAGAATTGGTGGCAGTTACGACCCATGGGGCGTTCAATTGGCTACGCCAAGTTATGCTTTTCCAAATGCTAATAATACGACTGCTGTCAAGGGGCAAACGGTGGTTGTTACACTCCTTTTGCCTTCCTCTACGAGGACGATGTGGTCGCCGATAGTTTTCAATGTGGCTTAGATATGCTCCATATATCCCCCTGTCATTCGTCAGTGCTTGGACGCGTAGGCCGAGATCACCCTCTTTCCGCCAGCCGTGATAACCCTGACGGGCGCGACGGCTTCTGTTTGAACAATCTCTACCTGCGCGACTTCCCGTGAGATTTGTGTATTACGTTGCTTACTTTCAAGTCTTGGTTCAGCAAGCAATTCGCCTTCGTCTTGAATACCTTGGCATTTCTTGTATCCTTTATTGCAACTCTCCAAATCATTGTTGCATGTCCTCTCGCCCCCAGCAACTCTTTGAAATTACAAACATCTGACAGTGATCTCGACCTTATCCTGCAGCTGGAACAAAATGAAGGCTTTTGGAGCAGTGGTCGCTGCGGCCACTTTGTTTGCACAGGTTGCACTCGCTGATGTTCCCTCCATCGTGATCAAGGTGAGCCCAACAGAAGCAATACGACAATGAAAATGCTGACAAGCTGTGCAGGGCTCAAAGTTCTTCTACGAGAACAATGGCACGCAGTTCTACATCAAGGGCGTTGCCTACCAGCAGGACTACGCGCCGAACGGCGCAAGCACCGGTAACACAAGTACCAGTGCCTCTAGTAGCTCGGACTACACAGACCCCATTGCCGATGGCTCTGAGTGTCTGAGAGATATCCCATATCTGAAAGAGCTGGGAACAAACACCATCCGAGTATATGCTGTTGATCCGACAATGGGCCACGACACGTGCATGAATGCGCTTGCTGACGCTGGTATTTACGTTGTTGCCGATCTCTCTGCGCCAGGAGAGTCTATCGACAGAAGCGATCCATCATGGAACATCGAATTGTACAACAGATACACTAGTGTCATCGATTCTCTGGCTGGCTACACCAACACGCTTGGTTTCTTCGCTGGCAATGAAGTCTCAAACAACGTCACAAACACAGATGCCTCCGCCTTTGTCAAGGCTGCCGTCCGAGACATGAAGGCATACATCGCAGCACAGAATTACCGTACAATTGGCGTCGGCTACGCAACAAGTGACGACGCTGCGATCCGTGAGGATATCGGAGAGTACTTCGACTGTGGCGATAGTTCCAAGGCCATCGACTTCTTGGGTTACAACATCTACTCGTGGTGCGGCAACTCCAGCTACACGCTGTCCGGCTACGACCAGCGAACTGCACAATTCGAGGATTACAACGTCCCCGTCTTCTTTGCCGAATATGGTTGCAACGAGGTCGAGCCCCGTACGTTTACTGATGTGCCTGTGCTCTACGGTCCTGAGATGGATGACGTCTGGTCTGGCGGAATCGTCTACATGTACTTCCAGGAAACGAACGACTATGGTCTTGTCTCCGTCGACGGGAACACCGTTTCGACTCTCGCAGACTTCAACTACCTATCTTCGCAGATTGCAGCCGTCACTGTTACAGGTGTGAACTCAGCCAGCTACACCCCATCACACACCGCGGCAGCAAGCTGTCCGACTGTCGGCGGCTCATGGGCAGCTTCTGACGATCTCCCACCTACGCCGAACCGCCAACTCTGCGAGTGCATGTACAGTGCTCTCACATGTGTTTCAAACGACGTCTCGGAAGACGACGTTGGTGATCTTTTCAGCACTGTCTGTGGTCTTGGAGCGGATGCTGACGTGTGCGCTGCCATCACCGCCAACGGGACCACTGGTGAATATGGTGCCTACAGTATGTGTAACTCCACTGAGCAGCTTGGGTGGGCTCTCAACGCCTATTACCTTGCTCAGGACAGTTCCAACAAGGCGTCAGCCTGCGATTTCAGCGGCTCGGCCTCCACACAAGCATCGACTTCCCCGACCGGAACATGCAAGTCTTTGATCAACGAGGCTGGAGCACAGGGTACCGGTACTGTCACGTCCCAGCCAACTGGCACCGGCGAGGCTGGTTCATCCGGTGGCAGTGGCAGTGGCAGCAGCAGCAGTAGTGGCACCGGCAATGCTGCCCCACGCTTCGGCAGCACCGCTGTGTTCGGCACAGGTCTGGCTGTTGCGGCGTATGTCAGCCTGGCTTTCGTCAGCGGCATGTGTATGATCTTCTTGTAAAGTACTTGATTGCATTTGAAGGTGTCTGAAGGAAGTGCTCGAGGTGGCAGCATTAAGCATCTCGCTATGGAGTACTATAGTACGATTCTACTACTCATTTCATAGATCAATGTCGCTAGGGACTAATAAAATGTTATGCACCCAAGTCGTACGCCATTGCGTCTCTATTTCTGAGCTACTGAGCAACGTCTTTCTTCTAGCCACCGCGGATTATTTTAGACAGATGGCGGGGTGTTCCATCTGGCATAACTTCAATCACCCAGCTAAAGACGATGTGCAGGCATGCCACGCAGCGCAGGGCGATACCTAGGGCAAGTGGTCCTTCGGTCCTACCTGTCCATTCCAAGCCACAAGCCGCAATAATATAATCAGCCTTGCACGACGTGTCTGAGACAGGTGACCTTGGATGATCGTGGGGGTGAATAATTATGTTGCTAGAGTCTTTCCCCAGTGATCAATCGCAATTCAGGACCTTTTCTCCGGCCGAGAGTACTGTCCATACAGCATCATTGGGTTAAACCGGCGCGTTGCCTGGAAAGCATATAGTTTTACTCGCAAGACGGGAGGAAGCCCTCACTTTCCAGTTGGCTCAAGAAATCGTGGTAGCTAACAAGGGATTCCACCTTCGCTGCCTGAAATTCATTCTAGGCAACGCCATCCTAGCATTAGCATAAAATTCCATCTGCTGCCGCCCAATGTAGCACACTCCTGGTAAGATACGAACATCGAACTCACCATGCCTTCGCAGGTCTTGCCTAGAGAGCTCTACGGTGGTGCTATCGTTGTCGCACTGCCGTCTGATTCTATTGACGCAAGCGACCTCCGCCAAATCCCAGATCATCAAGAAGTCTTCCTACGCGAAAAAACCTTGACCTCAATCATCTTCGAGATCAACGAGTTTCAAGCCTCGGAGACAGTTGGTTCGGCCGGGCCCAGCGTAGGCCACACCGCGGCGACAAATCTTCCAGCCAACAGTCACGTTCCACCTGTTGACGAGGCAGCAGCAACTTACCATCTCCAAGATCTGATCGTGGAGCCCGACTACATCTCCCCAGATGGAGTCGAGACAGTAACTGTCAAGCTGCCACAGACATCGGTCAGCGACTTACCGGCCTACCTCAGCGCAGCCACAATCATCACACCAGAGATCGACCATTCCGCCAAGTCGACCCTGCCAGTAGGCTGGCAATCTGATCCGGTTCAGAAGGAGTATCAGACCAAGACTCAGCAGCTCCTTGTTCGAATGAAGGAGCATGACACTGACTTCTGCGTGCGAATAAATGTTCCGATGAAGGAGTTCCCGCATGCTCAGTCAGAAGCTGCTTTGACTGAAGTGGCAGTGGCCGACCGGATCATGAGTAACATTATCGAAAGTCTTGACATCAAAGACTTTGGGCTTTTCGGTGGAGGAGAGTAAGTTTCTGAACTGTTGCTGATACTTCTCAATGACCAAATCGGTCCTGTCATGAGTACGCACAATCCATGCTCGACTTGGGGCCACAGATATGGCCACACACCAGAAGTACACTGGGGGAGGAAAGATACGGCGGTTTGATTTACAGCCAAACACTGCAGTAGAAGCCGGCCACTGTTCGAATCACCCGGCACCAGAGGGAGGTCTAGTTGACACGTGCTCGTTGCATCGCTGCACTCAGATAGCTAGAGAACGAACGCCTATCACGAGCAGCAATGCCGTGCGCCGACAACACCAGTGGTTCTCAACGGTCAAGACATCTCGGTACTTACAATCGGATCGTAACCACCGCGTGCACTTTTCGAGTACAACCCTTCGTTACATCTGCCTCCAGAAATTGCCATGAGAGCTGGATCCTTCTGAGCATGGAGATATTCACGGGTTACAGGCTCGAGGAAACGAATTAGCTACTCGCGAGCATCAACAGAAGATCATGGCGAAGACACACATACCATCAAGACAATCATGGATCGGACTTAGGCTGAACGCCACCGTTGTACCTGCATGCAAATAGCAGCAGCAACTACAAATATGCACATCAATCGCTCAGATCGACGACCTGCATCAACCTCTCCAGGCTCTCGGCGCCACTACTGTTCCCACTCCCACTCCCGCTCCCACTAGCCTCGTTCTCCCTCACAGTCCTCAACACCCTCTTCACCGGGCTCTTCCTCGGACTCGCCTGGGCCCTCGGGGCAGGCCTTATTTGTGCCAAGAACCCCTTGCACCGCCCACACCGTTGCTTCTCAACATCAATGCTCCGACTATGCCTCCCATACTCCGCTCCACACCCCTCCTCATCTTCGAGCTCAATGTTCAGCATCTTCTGCGTCAACGTCTGCTTCTGCTTGTCCGCCGGTCGACCAGCGCAAACCCAGAGGTACTTCGTCTCAACAACGTAAGAATGTTTGGTCGTCACCTCGCATGATTTCCACTCTGCTCGGTATGAGGCATGCGTCTTGGCGCTTGCTCCCCGAAGCCAAGATGTAACGCGGCTGCCCCAGCGCTTGAAGCTGTCGCCGTGTGGTTGGTCGCGGATATTGCTGACCATGAAGTTGGCGAGGTGGCAGAATTCATGGGCGAGGGTGTTTACTAGTCGTTCCGGGCGGTCGATGATCTTCTCGGCAAGTTCGATAGATGCAAAGTGCTGTACTGTGACCCCTGGTTGTCGCTCGATCGTCTGGCTGTCTGGGCTGCCCTTTACTAGTGAACCAGAGAGCTTGGTGACCGTGCGCCTCCAGTTTGCTCGGCCAGCTGTGCTGCGGAGGGTCTTGGACCAGATCAATTTGATGCCGCCTGTTGAGGCTGCCATGGTCGAGATTTTGGAGTGGGTGATGTGTGTGTCTAGGGCGAGCAGGAGGTCAAGTGCTATTGCCTCTTTCTCTGAGTCGAATTTCTTCTTCGCTGCGAGCTTGGCTTTCTTTTCTTCTCGGATGCGGTTCTGTTCTGTTTTGAGGGCGGAGACTTTTGATGGAGAACGTGGTTTTGCTGGTGATTCGCAGGGTGAGGGTAGCGAGTCGGTGGACTCATCAAATGGATCTTGCGAGCTGTTTGTGGCTGGCTGCGAGTCTTCGAGTTTGGACAATTCTTCGTCGTCGGCATACAGATTGAATCGAGTCAGGGGGTTCTTCCTCGGAGACACGGTTGGTGCCTTCTTAGGGCTGAAGGTGTCATGCCATTCGTTGATCACATTATGATCCCAGAAAGCGTCCATGCTTTGGCGATGATGAGTGTGAGGTGCTTCAGCGTTGCGCTTTGAAGGTGATAGGAGTTTACTTGGCGATTTCAACTTCGAGGGCGACCGAGGAGGCGTGGCAGGTGGCGTTGTAGGCCCTTCTTTTTGCTTCATGGCCCGCTCCGGTCGCCTGGGGCTGGCTGACAGGGCGCCCATCTTTGATGGCAGAAGCATTTGGGTTTGGCCCTTGCTCGACGGTTGTAGCTTCAGAGCAGTGTTGAAGCTCGAAAAAGGATCAGCTAACAGCTGTCTCGGTAGCTCTGGGTCTTGTTCAGACTCCGATTCTGCATCCGGCGCAGGTGTCTCTGGTCTCTGCACTGGAGAAGACTCCGTCAGATCTATCACCTCCAGCGTCTTTCTCTTCTCGTCATTTTTCTGCTTCTCGAGCGCCGGTCTACCAAGGTTCATGCCGTCCAGAGCCTCGGCCAAGCCCTGATCATTGTCTGCGTCCTCTTCAGAATCAGAGAGCTGTTTCCTCCTGCCCCGTACCAACCTTCTCCTGGCGCTCGCTGCAGGCTTCGATTTGCGCCGTCTCCTTCTCCTCGCTTCGTCCTCGCCGTCCGAAGATACCTCCTCGGTTGAGCCATACATGCTCAGCTCAGCGCTGTCATCAACAACAAAGCCACTGAGATCGGTGTCTTCGTCTTCTCCCTCCGTCCCCGAGCTCTCATTGAGATCCTCGCAATGTGCTTCCCTCGACACGTACGGGTTCGACCTTTTTGACGCAGGCTTGTTTCTCCTAGATGCATTTGTCTTCCCACGTGCTGTTTGTGTGATCCGAGACATGGCCGATGTTGGCTCTGCTCGCCTCCTACGACCCTTACTTTCTGCATTCTCCTTCTCCGCAGCCGGAGCATTTTCAAGGTCTATCTGTAACGACAGTTTCGAGAGAGGCTGCAGCAAATTGGTAAAGCTATCGTCTGAGCCTTGTTCACTCAGCAGCACATCTGATGCTATCGACCGAGACCCAGCTTTGCGCAAGTAAGGCGCGAGCTCGGGTACATCCTCGACTGTTTTTCGTGCCCTGGCTTGAGTGGATTTCAGTGGGGCGCGTTTTGGCGAGAGCTGTTTCGTAGGGCTATTTCGCTGCTGACTCGAAGCCCCGAGGAATGGCACATCTGCAAGAATTCTGGGGTTCGCCGAAGTACTTGCGGCCTTCTGCTTCCTAGGCGACCTGCGCAGCGAGGGTGCACTCGATGGTATGGTTAATGTCCTCGTCGACCTTTCTGTTGGCCGTAGTATGATTGTTGCCAATTCCGGCAGCTCGTCGTCAGACATGGCTGCTATCGTTGTTTTTCGACGCAGTTGTGTTGCTCGGGAGCAGTAGGCAATGGTCCTGCTGTCGTCGTCGCCAGTGTTTACCCCCGGCTCGCCTGGGGTCCACCCGGGGTCGTCCTAGCAACCATTACATAATCATATCGTCCCTCTCGAAGACGTGGGAACCAACGTCTGGCAGAATGAGAAGAGGGCGAGCTGGATGCAAGATAGATGTCAGTTGCGACATTCTAGGTGCGAGGAGGGCCACAGATACAACATTCATGACGAGAGAAGCGCCCCGAGCTCTGAGGACCATTAGCTGAAGCCGAGCCCCGGTTTAGTTGTAGCAGTTGTTCTGGGTCTACGGTTTTTCTGTAATAGAAGATGCTTGAAGCAGGTGCTACGAAGTACTCCATGCTGAGAACCTGACCTTCCGCGCAAGCTGTTCTTGCAACGAGAAACGATCTCGTGCTATCCGGTTGTGGTGAACATGTTCGCATGGCAGACACGGGAACAGATCTGTGGGACCCTCTCAAAGAATATGATGTTTTATACATCCTAGTTCTAGCATACCATTTATGCCCAACCATACGATTCCTACTAAATCTGCCCAGCCCATCGACACCACGCTAATATACAAACCAAAGTAAATGCGAAACAAGGTCAAAACGTACCATTCCTGTTGGTGCCCTGCTTCCGACCACAATAGCTCCCCGTACGTGGGGTGTACTGAGCAGGCCACAAATGATTCTAGCCGAACGGAAAGCCTCCGAAGGGATTGCCTCCTCCGCCACCACTGCCGCCGAATGGGTTGCCTTTGAAATGGAATTGCTGCCCTCCACCTTGTCGGAACACGAATTGTTGGCCTCCAAATCCACCCTGGAATGGATTCCCACCTTGTTGAGCTGATGGGTCGTTGGGATCCTCACCACGGTCGTGTCTCTCTTTCAACTCGGGGTCAGATAACACTTCGTAAGCCTCGTTGATGGAAGCCATCTTCTTCTCGGCAACTTCTTTTGTGACACCACGAGTGTGAGCCTTGTCAGGATGGAATTCTTTCGTGGCTTTGCGGTATGCTTTCTTGATGGTAGCTTCGTCTGCGTCACGAGACACGCCAAGTACTTTATAGTAGTCCTTGGTCTTCGATCTCTTCAGGAGCACCTGTGCTTCTTGCAATTTCTCTTGGACCTTCCGCTCGCCCTGATGGTTTTCTTTCGCAGTATTGAGTGTCCCGACCGCAGCATCATAGTCCTCGGCGTCTATGTGCAGCTGCGCTTGGTGAAGCAGCCCATACAGCGATGTGGGATTGAGTTCTAGTGCTTCTTTGCAGTAGGGCGCCGCCTTCTTGTGGTTGTTCATTCCCACGTAGCACTCACAGGTCTTGTCCAGCAAGTGCGAGTACAGCTCAGATCCGGCCTTTGCGTGTATATAGCCAGCTTCTCTCGCTGTAGCAACGTTCGTCTTCACGTCCGCCAGTAGCCCCGGGTCTTCCTCAGCCGCATTCCCGACCAACAATTTGGAGGCTGAGACGTACTGCTTCTTCTCAAGAAGATTCGACAGCTTGTCCATTGTCTTCGTTATGGTCTTCTCCTCCTTGTGGAGTGCCTTGCAGGCCTTGTGGTCTGGATCGGACTGCAGACACTTCTTGATCTGGGTCAAACCCCGCCCTGTGTCGCCCAGACTGTAGAAGAGCATGCTGGAAATGTGGAGGTGAGGCTCCAGGTCGCCAGGATGAATCTGCAAGACATGCTGTAGGTCACTGACGCCTTCCTGAACCTCTCCTCTCGCAAATCGACATCTTGCCCGCAGCTGGCGCAGAGACAATGCAGTGCCCGCGGTTATGATAGCCGTGCCAGCTTGGGTGACGCATTCCTCGTAATCACCTCGTTTCTCAGCCACGTCTGCCAGAATCGCAGCTCCCTCCGCCTCGTCGACGGTTTCCAAGTCCTGCTCTCCTTTCTTGCCGAGTTGCACATAGTCTTCCTTGGCGGATGTCCATTCAGCGTTGCGAGCATAGATTTTGGCCCGCTGTCTCAATGCTCCTTCGAAGCCCGGTCGAATCTTGAGGACGCTGTCGAAATCTGCCTTCGCCTGGCTGTTTCGCCCCAAGGACAGATAGGTTGCGCCCCTCTGGAAGACATTCATGTAGTCGGAGGGATCGCGTTTGACAGCGGCATCGAACAAGGAGAGCGCTTCGGCATTGTTGCCTTGAAGTCGAGCAGCCTTTGCCTGTGCTATGAGACCTGATATTGACGTATCGGACGCACTGGGGTCCGCTGCTGTGAGGTTGGGCGCAACCAAAATGGCGGCCAGGAGGGCCAGATTCTGAAAATCAACTCTCATTGTAGGCGTGTACTGAAAAGAGAGAGATCAAATCATGGAACAAGAGTACCTGTTGTTTGTTCTCAGAGGCGGCCAGGGGTGCGCTTAGAGATGGGTGTTGGGGCCACCAAAGAATTCCTACCGAGCGGAAGAGCCACTCTGGCATGACGATGACCGCCATTCTGACTAGGGGCCTCAGGCTGTCAAGATCGTGCAGCCTTGATGCCTTAAGAACTGTCTTGCTGCTCAACGCTCGCCAAGTCAACGACAACTTCGAAGCATCTGTTCGATTCGTAAAGCATCCTGGCGCGTGACCGTTCTTACCTTCCATATTGACTGATTCAATGTCGTCACAAACCACACGACTGATTCTGCTTCGGCATGCCTGAAGCGATCCTGCCTCGGGATGGATCTATAATTAAGCCCCCCGGATCACCTTCACACACACGTCAAGCGTCTCTGAAGATCCTCAGTCGTAACATCGACAAGGTTGTGCTCGGAAACGTGCTTTTCGACACTTGGTACTTTTCACCATATCCCGAGACCGTCATTTTTGGTCTAGATCACCACTCCTCCAAAGCATTATCCAATGGGGAGCAGAGGAACGGCCATCACGAAAGAGTTGTCTCTCCCGTGCTTCCAAAACTGCACGTCTGCCCCTATTGCTTCAAATATGGCACAGGTCCGGGCGACTATGTCTCTCATCTGCAGGCACATGTAAGGGGAATCGAAGCTAACCCGGACGATTGGTGGCCTGTACCCAGGACAGCGCTGAAAGTCTACGAATGGAATGGCTACACGGTTTGGGACGTGGATGGCGAGCAAGAGAAACTCTATTGTCAGAATCTTTCTCTGTTCGCCAAGCTCTTCCTGGAGCAAAAGAGTGTCTTCTTCGATACGGCTGGCTTCCATTATTTCGTCCTTACGTACTCGCCTGTGAATGAACCTTTGACACCCAGTGCAGCAAAGAATCGTGGCAGACGAGGAGCCTTGTCGGGTACAGATCGAGACCTTGAACTGAGGACACAGGTGATGGGATTCTTCTCAAAGGAAAACCTGTCATGGGATGCAAACAACCTTGCATGCATTCTTGTGTTTCCTCCTTATCAACATCGCAATCTGGGCCAGCTATTAATGGCTGTCTCATACAAGCTCAGTGGCTGGGAGTGGGAGGATAGTGTCATTGGTGGGCCAGAGAAACCATTGAGCACATTGGGCCGCAAAAGTTATCTAAGGTTCTGGTCGGAACGGATCGCCCGATTCTTCATGGGCCAAACTACTGATGCTGAAGGTCAGAGGGTATTTGGCAAGGCCTCCAAAAGACGTGCAACCTTTGCCAAAGAGGACTTGACCATCAGAGAGATTGGTGACAGGACCGGGATGCTTCCCGAGGATGTGATAGCGGCGCTGAACGAGATGGGACTTTGTGAAGGTGTGCCGTCAAAGCGGAAGAAGAAGTCCGATGATCAGCAGGTATTGGAACCTGCCGACGAGACTATGCCCACAATGATGCTTATCAAGCGTTCGCGAGTTTTGGAATGGGCTGAGAAAAACAAGGTCGATCTCGTTGGTCCCGTAAAGGAGGAAGGCTTTCTTGGTGAATGGGCCTTGAGTGATTCAGATGATAGCGGGTCAACCGAGCCAAAGGTGTGCTCGTGAGACATGAGCGAGTATCCATGATGCTCCCTGTTCCCATACAAGGCGAACGGCACACATCTCAAGAGGAATCAGTTCTCTGGGCAGGCGGCACGGAGGGGTCGATCTGCACTTGATCGACAGAACCATTCGAACCACTTTTGCCGAGATCTGCAGCGGGCCAATTTGCAACCAGACCACTTGGCATAGGTTGTGGCGGGACCAAAGCGCCAGTGACAGATGCAGAGATCGATGTGACCCATGGCCGACTTAGGCGATCCGACCCTATCCCTGCCGCGGCTTTGAATATGCCACAGCAAGGCCGCGCAATGAACCAACCGGGGCACGCGTTCGTGCGAGGCTGGTTTTGTTGAGCATTTGCCTGTATGAAAAGGATGCACGAACATGTTTGCAAGCCACAGGGCGGCGAGATGCCAGGGAAGGCTAATTATAACCAAGAAGTCCTTGTTCGGTCTTAGGCTTTTGCTCAATATCCGCTTCTTCTACTGGGTTGTTGCTGTCACTGCTGGCAAATGCCAAGCTCGAGATCTGTGCCACCGGAACAGATGGGCCAATCCGGCATTCAGATCTTGACGTTGAGCAGTCAAAAGTCTCGCCGAACCCAGTGACGCCACAGGTGCCCAATGCTAGGTTAAGGTGCGGGTGTCGGACGTTAACGTGTCAATTAAACTTCACGTGCTCAACGTTTATTGCTACGCGGAGATGTGAGTACGTCTCACACCACTAATTTCCACTACGACGTGACAGTGGGAGTGGCAGAAGTTAGATGTCGTTGCACTAGAGACTATGATGCTTCGCATTGAGAAGAAGCGGCGCAGCCATACAAATGGCCACTATTGAGTAAATACTAAACGATAATGATCAGGGGTTGATAAAGGCCGCTTATGGTCGAGGCGGCCTTTTCACCCAAAGCCATGATTTACAACTTTGCTTCAGGAATCCGCGCACGCTTCGTCGATAGCTTCTACTAGCATTCTTTCAAGCACGATCCGTTCATATCCCTGCGTGGGCCGTTGGCCTTATGCTGAAGGGCTAGCTGAAGAATAGGTAATGCTAGACCAGTACTAATCACCGAACAGCCCGAAAGAGCGCAGGCTAAGCGGCATTGGGTGGTGGCCTCAGTGACAAGGTTTGATGCCGGCTACCCCTGTACAGTCACGTATCCGACTTAATCTGGGATATCCCAAGCACGGCCTTTACCGTAGGTCCGAGCATGGCCGAAGCCTGGCTCGAATTAGATCTGTAAGGTGAAAGACAGAATGTTGTCTTCTCCAAGCACTTCCTGCGAGGCTCAGCCAGCGACAATGATACGGCACTTTCGCGGTCCATCGGAATATTTTCGAGCCACTCAGTACCGCATTCACAAAGTTTACTCCGACCAGCAGAGCTTGGACTCGGGGAACCAGGACGCTGGTAACTTTTCTTCGGAGATATCCTGACTTGTCGCCTCGCTTTGTCGAGATCATCTAATAGCGCCTTGACGGTCACGGATGCGTGATAGCTCGTCGACAAGCTGCTGATATACTTTGCGTGAAGGGGCCACCAGCACGGATTCCGATGCAGTGGAGACACGCTTGGAGAATTAGGCGCAGGGGAGCCCTCTTAGCATGAGCAGATAGAAGATATCCACTCAAGCCATGAGCGCACCAGCCCTGGTTCCTGGGACCGGCAAAAGTGTACCTTAAAAACTTGTCTTTAAACATCGATATCTTCGCTCTAGTTGAACGCAAAAGCTGACAAGAAAGGCTTTGATGGGACGTGATGCAAGCTCCAGGCATCGTCTTGTCTTCATGCTCACTGAAGGCACATAGCGGCGGGAGAAGCGTGAACACTTTCTACGTAAAAGTGCAGACAACCATGTCTGATGCTGTATGCAGCACCAAGCTACTGCAAGCAGTCACAATTTAGAGCACACAGCAGAGGAGCTCTGTGCCCTCACGTTACACAGGAATTTAGCCTGAACGCTTCGCCCTCGCTCGACGATCGAAGTCCGCCCTAGACAGGCGAAAGATCATCCTTTCACTCGATGGTGGAGAGAGCATAGTCCGTAGCATGCCGTTCTCTCCTCAACGGTGCTGCAAACCAACATGTGAGAGGGTCGAGAGGTCGCACGGAAAAGTTACAAGTAGATGCTTTTACGGGAATGTTCTTGTATGTGGCACCGTTCTCGCAGAAATTTGCAAAACAAGTTGTAAGTTAACGCGTGCCAGTGTGTGGATCAACTTTCTGAAGCCGTGACTCCACACAGCACAACAGAGGGAGACTTTCGTCATCCCTGCATTGCCGATTGACTCTCCCCAGACCCGACCTCGCCGACATATGCTAACTAACCAGTACTGCCTCGAAGCCTGTACGCATACTAGTGCAAGGTGGCTTACCAGAGACTCCGACTCGTTATCAGCCATTTTCTCAAGTTTGCTCTCCCACTCCTACCGTCTAGCCCCTACTAGAGGAGCAAGCCATCCCTTCGTCAGGCTTGTTGCTTCCCTTCCCACGAGTACATCACCGAGTCGAGAACAGGCGAGAACAGTCGTTACCACCGCAAGATTTAATCTTTCACAATCATTCCGACTTCGAGTACCTGCATGCCATACTTTGACTCCAGCATCCGGCTTGCACAGTCTGCAAGACGCAACCCCAACTTTAAACCACATTTGACGAATCCAGGCTTCGTTTGCTCGAAACTCTGATTCCCGTCCAGACAACCCACTCTTGCCCCAGGGCCATACATCACATTCCCTCCTCGACCAAAGAACGGCTAACCGACACTCTCTCCCGCCGGCTCGTGGCAGCAACGGGCATTACACGAGGATTCTTCCAACCTCGTTATTCACAGTGACCGTCGAGGCAGAATTGCAACAAACAACCACTACCTCTTCGGTGGTACTTTAGTTGGCGAAAGGACGAGCAGGGGAAGGCTTGTGACTCGAGCAGGAAGGAAGACATGGCGGTGCAGGAGATACAACCGACCTCGCCGGTGGAGGGTGCAGGCTTTACTTGGCTGTTGGATCACATTCTCCTATACCCAGGCACCTACGAGATCCCTCTGAGGACCATGTACACCCTGAACTCGGCCTCTCACATTCAGCAAGGGCCCGCGCCTAAAAACGTGGTTGGCAATGCCTTTCCGTGCATCAACGGTCAGCATCCCAGCAACATGAGTACAGCGACCGCTGCTGCGCAGTTACGTGCAAATCTGATGTCCCACATGACCCAACAGCCAGCTCAACCTCAATCCTTACCCCCGAGTTTTATCACGAGCTTCGTCCGACGATGCTTCTCTACCGATCTTGCTCAAGTCGATTTCCCACAAGCACTGACGGCTTTGGACTACCTGAAGGACCTCGAGATGAGACGGAGGAACGAAATTCTGGCCGCTCTGACCCATCTTGGCGTCGAGCGAGCCGATGTAGAGAACAACCGTGAGAAGATCGCTCGGCACTACCCCAACGCATACCGCTGGATAGAGGCTATGGAGGAGAAAGAGCGAAAGCTTGACTACCTATACACCCATGTCTATCTTGGCTTGAGGAGGTGGGCACTTGTCAACGAAATGTCCTTGAAACCTTTCAACAAGCAGAACTGCTTGGCTATGCTCAACACCTTATATCCACCCATGCTCAATAGCTCACAGTTCGTGCCACCGACGAGGCAGCTGACCCAACAGATTGTGGCTGAACAGAGAAAGCACTTCTTCCGCTACGTCACGGCTGTCGAGAAGAGCGGTGCTGTAGTGCTCAAGAACGTCATGTCACAGCACGCACGAGCAGGCGAAGAGACTGGCTGGCCAAAGGTACGCGAGGACCTCGACAACTACCTTCGAATGACCAACTCGATCATCGACGAATGCCTCGAGACTACTGGTCGATCAATCTCTCCAAAAAGCGCTACCTTCAACCACGAGGAGATCGCCGGAGAACAGAAGCGCAAGGTTGACTCCGGCATATCGTTCGGCTCTGCCAGTGGCTATACGTCGAAGCGAAGCTCGTCTCAGAGCCACTTGACACGTCCAAGCACGAGCAGCAGCCTCAGCAACCACAGCAGAAAGTATTCTGACAAGAGTTCGTCTGCGGCTATAGAAGACGAAGAGACTGTCACGCTCAAGCCAGCTGGATCGGCTCTAGAACGAATTGCACGGGAATTGCGCAAGATTGGCAGCCGCACCGACTTGAAACCTCGCCAGATTGTCAACACAAGCTTCGAAGAAGTCCCCGCGACCGAGGTTGATTCACCACCTGCGACACCAAGCCGGGGGCTCCGTCTCAAGCGTAGCTTGAAGAACATGCGATCAGTCAGCAGAAACCGATCCAGCAGCGCCTCACGCCCTGCCAGCCGAAATGGCTCGTACGGGCGCACTGAAGACATGCCCGACTTCGATCCAGAAGCAATGAGACGACAGAGAGAAGCATGGGAAGCGCAACAGCAGCACGCACAATAGATCTCCTATGTTAATACATTATGATGTTCGGTGTCAGAGCGGTATACCACGGCTTCACGATTTGGGGGTTTTGGTAATGACTGGGATGTACTATCACGACTATTGATGATCATGGATGGTGTTTGGATTTTCTTGGTTTTTTCTTCGAGAGTGTATGTTATGTTATTACTACATAAGACTCGAACGCTCTCACGGGCACAAAGGGGTTTAGATACGATGGGAAGAATTGCTAAATGCTAGTTTGGAGCATCTCGCATACCATCAACACACTTGGGGCGGCGAGACGGTGGTACGGGAGCTTGGAATGTACTTTACGGCCTCTAGACGAGTCTGGGCTCTGGGGCATGAAGTTGAGGCAGGCCTCGGACGCGATTACTCGTGCCACGAAAATTGACTGTATTCACGTCAACAGCAAAACCTTCATGATTCCTTCCCGCCTCTTCCTTTCGCCAAGGTGTTTCAACCCCGCCAACTTTTCAGCCGTTGCTTCCCTGTCAATCTCAGCAGACCTCCAAACTCGGCTCGTCATGCTTCCCTTTCCTGCTTCCACTACCTTTTCCTGAAGGAGCGTTTGTTGCTGTTCGCGCTAGATCCTTGGCCAAAACGGGTCCAGCGCTCGTAGCCTCAGACCACCGGCACCGCAAGCTTTCACAGCAGCCACGGGTGCGGAAACTCAATGCTCATAGAGCGTCCCGCGCACAACCCAAATCTGCGGTAAGTTCACGTGCGGTCCCATTATTATTGAAGAATCTTGCTAGCCAACGCATCACCATGCTCGCACCTTAAATTACGACACCGGTAGCATTTTCCGAACCCATCACACCAGGACGGGGTCAGACCTAAACAAACGCGTCCGAGACGCGTCGTGTTTACATCTGTGGGAACTACCATGCTGGCTTCTGGATATGCTAATGCGTCGACATCCTTGGACACTAGTCTATTGCAGGGACAACGTTGCAAGAACCTTTCACGCGGCGCAGAGAAGAGAAATTCGTTCCTGCATGTCAGACGTTAGAGCTGCATGACGCAGGGGCAACCTGACAGCTGAAAAGTACCGCGTTCCCTTTGTGCTGCTGCGGAGTCCGGTTCACTATCACGTGCAGTATTCATGCCTGAATAACCAGACGTCAAGGCAAGAACAGCGATGGCGGCCTGATGTTCGAACAACGTAGCAAACACGACAAACCGACTGTAGTGGTGCAGCGTACGACAGTGACGTGCGCTGTAGGATAGAACTGCTCCGTAAGCGAAGACAATAGCAACTATTCCACTACCACGCCGTAGCATTCAGGACGAAAACCGTCCAAAACCCACCATCAAAAACAACTCTACGCTCTGCGGTGCACGGAAGCAAGCCAGAGTTCTCCGCTCAAGACCACTATCAACAAACCCCCCCCCAGCGCAACACCTGTGAACCCCACAGCCACAACAAGACTCCTCGCACCGCGAGAAAAGCCCAACTTCTACCCCCGACCCCCAAACCGCACAACATCTCTCCCGTCGAACAACAACAACAACAATGACAACAATGACAACCCCCAACCCCCCCACCAACCCCCGCGGCATCCCGTCCTTCCCCTTCCTCCCCTCCGTCACAGACTACGTCAAATCCCCCACCGAAGTCGAATCGACCCTCACGCGCTTCCAAGAGATGATCTCCAAATACCAGTTCATGTCGCAGAACGTCGAGCGCCGCGCCGCCGGGCTCCGCGAGAAACTGCCCGAGATGCGCAAGAGTCTCGATACGGTGAGATTTTTGAGGATGCGGAAGGGTGAGGGCGAGCAAGACGGGGACGGCTTAGACGAGAGTGGCGTTATTGAGACGACGTATGCGTTGCAAGATACGCTGTATGCACATGCGACGGTGAACACTCAGGAACTGGATTCTGTCTATCTCTGGCTTGGGGCGAACGTGATGGTCGCGTATCCGCTTGACGAGGCGGAGAGTATGCTCAAGGAGAAATTCGACAAGGCGAAGGAGAGTCTAAAGGCCGCAGAAGAGGACCTAGAGTTCATTCGAGTGCAGACTACGACGTTGGAGGTTGCGACGGCGAGGGTGCATAACTGGGATGTTTCGGAGAAGAGGAAAAAGAAGGAGAGCGACTGAGAGAACGACTGATCGTGCATACATTATACAGCTCGACTATGCTGATTCATGCTTATGTGCCATTGAGGATCACCCCAATACTTTCAAATCCATCTGTTGAAGAAATGCTTGTCTCCGAGACGCCGAACCTCTCTTTTCACTTTCGAGACGACACCCGCTCGAGTCCAGCCTCACAGGTGCTGTTTGTCCAAGTTGCTGCGAAGGAATCGAGATAGAAGCCAGCATTGGCCCCTCCTTGGTCTGCCAGAAAATTGATGGTGGAAAGTCCACTGAACTTAGCCGCATCAAAGGAGATCTGGGTCATATTGCATGACAAATCCCCACAAGTTGGGGGTGGAATGGTGTGTTGCTCCGTGAAGGCGAGTACTTCATGACCTTCAGCCTTGCTAGCGTCGGATGAACCATCTGGATACCATCGATAACCAGTGACGAAGATATCACATGGCGTGGTGGTGTCATTGCAACCAACATATGTGGATTTTGCATCGAACCAGTAAATACTGTTCCAGAATCGGGGACCGGCACCGAACGATCCAGGGAGCTGTCGACCTTCCTCCACGGTGCCCACCGTTGCCATTTCGTCTGCAGGGTCGTAGATTGCTATCTGGTTGGTTCTGTTCAGCTGAGACGTGTAGGGGGTCTTTGGTGGCGAGCCATATCCGTACCCTGGCGACCAGTAGAAATGGTCATATGGTGCGAATATTGGGGGCACTGCAGTATCATTGGGATTGTTGGTAGAATATGTCGGCAAATCATCGAAACTGATCACAAATTGGCCAGTTTGACCACATCCCTGAGTGCTTGTCGGAGATGAAGCTGGGTACGTCTCAGTAATGGTTGTAAGGGGGTATGTCACGACTATGGACGTAGTGACGACAATGCTTGTAACACCAGACGCAGTAGATGATTGCGGGGGCGAAGTCGGCTCCTCAGGAGGGCTTGTCTGTATGGTCACCACATCATCACTGTCTGTAGTGTGTGCAGGGTTCCATACACTCTCTGGGACCGGAGGCGCACCATACACATCTGTGATGAGTGTTGTTGTCTCATAGGTCGAGTATGACACGACAGTCGAGCCATCCCAGTTGTTGCACCATGAAGCCCACTCGCCACTGATCCGAGCATATATCATTGAGCACGTCTGTCTCTGCTGCAGGTCTCGTGCTGTAATTGACAGGTTCGACGGTGCCGAGGTTGTGGATGGCACATAGGGCACTGTGGTAGTCGACAAGTATGTGGTGATGGTCACGGTGCCGTCGTGGTCGTAGTCGAGACTGGCATAGTCCGTACTTGTGGACGCTGCTGCTGTCTCGCCAGCTCTCTCCGATCCGGTGGCCACTGGGTCTGCTGGTGGAAACCAGATGGTTGTGGTGGCGACAGGTCCTGTTGTGGTGCCAGCAAAGTGATAGAGGTCCGTGTTGTCATTTGGATCGTCGGTTGCTATGATTGCTGGACCATTGGCTGTGTGAGTGAATGGTATAGATGTTGTCTCAGGTGGATTGCCTGTTGGTCGATCTTCCTTGGAATTTTGATAGACGATCGAGTCAATGCCAGCGGCATATGAGAACGAGCTAGCAATGGAGCTTGGATTGCCGGCAACGACGGTAACAGCTGGCAGGGCGACGGTGACGGTCACAGTGGCAGTGCAGTCACAGACTGGTTGGCTATCTCCAGTATTAGCATGGTAATTCTCTTGCATACCTAGTCGGCTCACCTTGAAGGTTGTGCTGCGATGCCTGAAGTGATGACTGCAGCATTGAGAGGGACCCCAGCTGCGAGAAGCAGCTTTAGAGAAAGCATGGTGAATGAGAGTGAGCGAATGTGTGTATGGTAAAAGAAAGACTGTGGTGAGATGTTGGTCGAAAGAGGGAAACACTTGAGGTGGTGTTGTCGAGGAAGGAAGGCACTCGGTAGCCAACTCGGTATTTCGCAGGGCAAGTATTCTGGTCAGGTCGGAGGGTAGGTTCCTGCTTTCGACTTCTGCACTTGCCAATAGTGAAGGTGGAGTGGAAGTCCCTCGTGACTACGCAGTGAAGGATGAAAACAGCAGACGGCAGCCGCACAACCAGATATATCACTTCCTCGATTCTGAAGCTACCCAACACCCCCGAGAGCAGCAAACGGAACTTGTGTTCATAGAACAGGCCAAATGTAACTGTCTCATCTTGAATTCCAAAACACTCGCTCCATCGCAGTTTTCCTGGAGGTCTCAACATAAAACAGAATTTCAATCTCGAGATACGGCTACTTACCACGTGCTGACGCGCTGACCCGTGATCACAGCCATGCATGCGTGTCTATTGATGTTCACTGTAGATCTGTCATCACTTCGTCCCGACTCTGAAGTCGATGCTGTGCAATATGTTAGGTAGACCTCTCTCAATGCTGCAACAGCTGCTGGTTGTTTGTTGAGTGTGGGACGTCGGGACTTGTCTATCCTTGACAGTGCCAGTATCCAAATGCCGAGTCATGAGCTCAAAACGCGTCAACCTGGGAGGGTACCTGCATATGTAACACAGCATTCGGAGATTTGTAGAAGCTGCGCCGTCTCAGCCTTCCAAACCCGTCAAGACCTCTCGCCAATCGCCTTCGCGGGCGGGCTTTTAGATGTTGGTACCAGGGGCTTCATCAGAGATGTGATCCCCTTTGCCGTCAAGGCGTTGGTCATCATGTCCCGACGTGCCAGACCACAAGGCGTAGTAGCATACCACTATTCCCGTTACTTTTGAAATACCCCTTCGCAGCAAACGCATCGTAACCGCTCTCTGGTGGTGAAGGTAGCTCATGCGCCATCGAACAGAAGCCGCTGGTTGTGATATCAATTCATTGTTCTTCTCTGTCGATCTGGACTCCGACGGCGAATGCACGTCGCCTCAGCGTTCTGGAAGACGCCTGACATTGCTCGACAACCTTTTCTGCAGTCATATCGAGAAAGTAATCCCAGTCTGGGACCAGCGTGGCCCTCGGCAAATGCCTCATTGTATTCGCAAAGCAAATTATGCGCTTTCCATGCGGCCTCCCTTTCCCACTCGCCCCTGAGGACGACGTCTATCTTTGTCAAGCGGCCTAGCACTCGTAGGCCTGGTCTCGAAGGTCGGACTTTGAAGAGCGTGTCTTCAATCGAGTAATGTTCAGCCAAGAATTGCTCGCCCGGCCAGCGACCTGACGTGGGCCTCGATCAACGTCACGCAGCCTGCGTCCCCCCTTACCAAAAAGACTTTCTCCATCAAGCCAACGTGCCATACATACCAGCACTGATCTACTTATTAGGCTCTGGCTCAAGGGTTGAAACCCGTCGATACGGGCTGCCTCCGGCAACACTTCTGGCAGTATCGGTACTGAGGCAGTGAAAGGTCTATCAAGCATTTCCTGTGGGACATAGATCCTAGAAGGTCTTCGAGTACCGCTCTGTCGAGTGGCAGCGCCCCACGCCGACACTTTGGCAGTAACAAGAACCAGAAGAACCAACAGAGCAGTAAAGGTGCTTCTCTGCGATTCTTATTGAACTCGTGGATCCTTCTTGCGCACGGTCGCACGCAGACATAGGGATGATAGTGCTGCACTGTGGGTACAACTCCCGCCGAAGTGTCGTCGGCATCATGTTCATGTATGGGACCATTGTTGGTGCTACGGACGGGCACTCCGTCTACCGGTGTGAGTAAGAGCAGAGGGCAACAACACGTAATTCCAATCGTGGCCCTTGGCCTGACAGGTATGGCGTTGAGATGGCTGTGAGGCTGCCTAGTAAAATGTTAGAGCATCAGTACTTGTGGATGTGCTGTAAAAGGAGAACTCTGAAGACCGTGGAACACGAGCAGTGCTCGTTGGAGGAGACAGTTTTATTGCCATTCAGAAGCGATTGTATGTAATGCATTACACCGAAGCCACAATATTATCTGTGCAACCTCGAAACAAAAGATTGAGTGAACCATATACCACGAACTCAATCCCAAACCAACCAACTGCGTGATCATGTATATCCCTCATTAACGATAGACAGGCTGCAAACGGGGTTCCAAATACCACCAGCCGGAAAATGCTCTGATCAATCAGTGCACCAAGTGTTAGGCGTTTGTCCTCCAAATCCTGAACTCCATACTGTAGCAGCAAAATCAGAGGGTATCTCGAGTCTGCATCTCTCCAAATCATTCAACGCTAATTGCTGGTAGCCACCCAATTCTGAAAGTGGTGTCGTAAGAAAATGATCGTAATGTCGTTAATTACTCGTGAACGGTCGTGACAATGACTCTGTCATCAAAGCCATTAGACGGGGACGGGGCGCTATCTTGTCCTTTCGCCAGTGGCAACAGCCACAAGTGCATCCAGTCGATCGAGGTCACTTGACCTTCTTTCGCGCTCCGGAGGTGGTATTGTCCGATATTGTGGAGCGTAATGTCCGCGATATGGCGGACTAGCAGTCATAGGCGGCTGTAGGCAAGGCTACAAGCAACATTAGCTATGTGTGCCGCCCATTCGCTTGTCTCGACTCACTATATGCTGAGTGTCCCCTGCCAGTAGCTGTGGTTCAATGTAGCCTTGGCTGCCCATAATGGCTGGATGGATCTCTGCCGTGGAAATGCCAGGTGTAGGTATGCCGTCGCTGCTGCTTGAGTCAGGCGAGGTACGATAAGTTGGTCCAGGTCCGCTGTAGTGGCCCGAGCGCTTGACGCGTTTCGAAGCCGACTCAAGCTGCAAAGCTTCCTTGGCCATATGTTGAGGAGCACTTAGGCCCTGAGAAGGTGGGCCCATTACAGGTATCCCACTCGCCTGATGACGGGCTTGTGCTTCTCGCAATTGGTCAATTTGTGCCATTGTTTGCTGGCCCCAGCTTGTCGTCGGTCGGCCGTTATCATCAATCTCGGGATACTGACTGCGTCGAGATCCATCCCAGGACATGTGGGTTGCGTGGCCTCTTCTCGGCCCATCCATATCAGGAGCAGCGAGCAAGGGTTGAGGCGGGAACGTGGTCGTGGTGTTCGGTGTCAGATTGCCCCTTGGAGGGGTGGTAGGTCTGTGTTGAACATGATCGAAGCTCTCAATTCCTGGTAGCCGAGGTGCTTGTCCAGCAGCAGACATTGCGTTTTGCGCATATGCTGGTTGTGGTGCATCCGGGGTTTGCGAGTAGGTAAGACCACTCGTTGCGGGCCTGTTGTAACTCATGTTCAAGTTAGAGTATGTGGAGGGATGCCAGGTTCGTCTTCGCCAGTCGTCAGTAGCAGATGTCTGCATTGAATTCTGTGGGAAAGCGGACGAAGTAGGGCTCGTGACGATGCTCGAAGAGCCAGTACTCGGGACCGTAGGGCCTGGTCCATATGCAGGACCGTATGGACTGGCATACTGGAACTGCATGTTATAGCTTGCCGGCACCGACAGCCTGCGGGCAGGAGTTCGCATCTCTCCAGACGGTCGAGACGATACTGATGTTGGCGAGTGGAGTACTGAGGCAAAACTCGGGCTTCCTGGAGTGGCGGGGAAGGTGGACGAGGTCGGTGTTGTAAGATCAGCTGGAGAGTTTGCAGCGTAATGAGAATAGGTTGGAGGGGTTGTCGGTCGATTGTCGCCAGCCATGAGCAGAGGAGGCGGACGTCGTCTCACATCAGCAGCGTTGCTATACACAGACGAATTTGAGCCAACGCTAGAGGTGGACAAGTTCCTGCTGTGACCTCGACTGTGGCCACTCGCACTGGACATGGTACTCGTTCGTGGCCTTGGTGCGGGACGGACTCTGTCGGTCCTAATCTGACGCTGGTAACGAGTACCGGTGGCAGCAAGCGAGTCGGTCGGTATCTCCTCATTGACATGCACGGTCTGGGCGTGCTGACGTAGGTTGTCGAGCCTTGAGAAGCGCCTGTTGCAATGACACTGGAAGGGCCGTTCGCCGGTATGCTTGCGAATGTGGCGCGCAAGATGCTCACTTCTTGTGAAACTGAGGTTGCAGGGTGGGTAGCCTGTACAAAAGAACCTCTGGCCTTTCTTCTTGCGTGAAGCCGAGCCCTCCTCGTCCTGGTCTTCA
>Ga0066648_10000431_pt1 | contig 29426 bp, 23 predicted proteins | sample CryGeyCG12114_NA_FD_59537 | JGI IMG/M metagenome (GOLD analysis project Ga0066648, IMG submission 59537) | Groundwater microbial communities from aquifer - Crystal Geyser CG19_WC_8/21/14_NA | ecosystem: Environmental > Aquatic > Deep subsurface > Groundwater | place: USA: Utah: Grand County... | reverse complement strand
CATTGCTTCAAAACACAACGCAATGGTTACAACCGCACAGTACTTGTATACAAAAGCTATCCAGGGGCTCACACGAAGGCAAGACTTTACGGAAGCTGGCAAGGATATCACATCGCAGAACATACTAGCCTTGCTTGTTCTTCTTGTGTCTGTGATGATAACAGGGTGCTCAGATTTCCCAGTCTTGTACAAAGTTCTGGAGAGTGCCCTTGACTCAGTAGGCGGAGAGGACGCTTTGGGCGCTAGTGATCTGGCGCAATTTATCCGCAGGCAAATCAGAAAGTTCGTACAGGACTGCGTACATTTGTGTATTGATCAAGTGCTAACCGATGGCAGGTTCCGTGTCTATGGCTCAGTACTGATAAGTGAACAGATGGGGATCGAAACCATTCAAAAACACGCTCTGGAAACATTCGAGTGTCTGCAGCATTGCTCTATACAGCATCCTGAATATGCTCAAGCGACGTCGAATATCAAAAATCAGATTCAACAAGCGTTCAACATCTATCTTAGACGGGCACGTGGCGAGCTTGACCGTATCCAATCACATCTGCTCATCGAGCACTTCATACAGACAGCAGAAGCATATCCCAAAAGCTGCTCATCAGCTGAGCACGTCCTGATATGGGCCTCGTTTATTGTGGCTGCAGAAAGCTCACTGCCACAACATCAACAATTCTTCAGAGACAGGCTTGTGGCATTTAATCGGCGCAATGGGTTCTCGAACATACTAAAAGGACTAGAAGTTCTCGAGTCAGTCTGGCAGACCACTCCCAACACAAGATGGACGACAATCATCTCTCAAGGGCATACTTTCGTTATGTAATGCCTAGACACTCAAAACCGTCCTAGCACAAGGGTTTCAGACACTGAAACACAAGGATAGAAAAGTGTTCCACTATGAGTCACTATACCAGGCGTGATGAATTGGAAAACCAGTGCTATGTGTATAAAATGGTACTAGTTACAGAATGATGTCTGTTCTCTACGGCTATTCGCTTCTCAGCCCTAACCACGATCATATTTTCTAGTGTTAACTGAACTGCCCAAAAAACCTATAGTGATAGGTGTACGGGTAAATCTTTGGGGACGCAGAAAAAGCACTCGGGCATACCCTGAGTCCTGAAGCAAGCGAACAAACGAAGCTGTCGGCCATTGCGGGAAGGTACCAGTCTGCGGAAGCGGCATCTGTAGAATGGAAAGTCTTGAATACTGAGTTTGTGCTGCAGAAATCACCTTGGCCTAATAACATGCTCGGCGCCCACACTCTTTTTCATGCCGCCCTAAGCATTGCTTCTCTCGAAATTGACGTCACCCGGATACATCGAATAGTTCACAGGGGCAGTTGTGGGTATCGAAGGCTCCCAAACACGCTCAGCTACACTGTCATTGGTCTGTAAGTCTTTGCCTAGCGAATTGATCTATAGCGTCCGAACGTACTATCTTACATGACTCGGCGTCATGTAGTGACAGACTCCCGACCTTCAGACCACAACAGTATCGCAGTGACCCGATTCAAGCTTCCCAGACACGAAGTTCTCACATTCCGGTGGTAAAATAGAACACATTTTGAGGAGCGGCTTTCGCCAGACATTCCCTCTGGACATCATGGTCAACTTGACGAAGCTGACACACACGCTGCCATGACTGTTTTGAACTCTACATACAAGATCAGGTCTATCGTCAGCAGAAGTGTCAGTGCGTATTTACTACAAGCCAGACAAAGGTGAAGCATGCGCTCTAGAGGGCGCGATGGTTCAAGAAGACAAAACATGACTAAATCAATCTGCAGTTGATTCTAGCTACAGAATTTCCCAAAGGTGTGCAAGCAAAGCACCTGTTACTGCCAGATATGATCCTCAAACTCATCGCCATGTAGCTATGCGAACGAAGTATCGCAGTCGCCTGACAGTAATCACCTGGTGGTCGTCCTGAGGACCGAGTCAAGGTTTCGCTCAGCCGGAACATTACATCAGTGCCAGTCGTGGCCCGGCATAATTCTTGTTGGCATGAATAAACCAATTGATAGCGCCAAAGAGAGCCATTGCCGCAAGAACAACAACACTGTAATCTAAAGGCAAGTGTTAGCAATGTTTGACAGGCGTCTGCGCCGGGTTCAAATTGACTCACTCATACTGCTTGCAGTGACTGGCACATACGCAGGAAAGCAGTAGAATACCAGGGTAAGTAGACCGTAAGCGATGGTTACAATATTTGCAAACCATCCAAAAGCACCAAGTTTGACGAACCTGTCAGACTTCAGGTATTTGCTTGAGCGACGCTGGACGAGCAACAACAAAGCCGGAAAGGCAAAAGCGACTTGTTGAAGAATTAGACCGACGCCGATGAAGGCGTTGAAAGCCGTCGAAGATCCGAGGTAGACAAAGCCAAGCAAGAGCACAACCAAACTATTGGCAAGTAGCGCCCAAACCGGGACCTCAAGCTTATCGTGTATGTGGCCAATCCTCGGGGAAAATACCAAGGCATTGTCGCGAGCAAAAGCCCATGTCAATCGAGATGCTGTATGTTGACACGCGACCAAGACAACGTAGTTGATGAAGACAAGAACCGCTACGAAAATCGTGCCGGCGACCTCGGACTTTGTGGCCTGGATCCAGATTTCGTAGACAGGAAGCCTGCCAAATCAATAGTCAGAACGCAGTCAATGTACGGGCAGTTTCATGACAGTATGGAAGGAAGGAATGACTTACCCTGTAGGGGTGTCCAAGACCAGAGACCAATCTTCCACGCTGTATGCCATCGAGACGGCGAAACTGAAAGAAGAGATGAAGCCTATTATCAGAGTGCTAAGTAGCGCATACGGCACGATTCTAGCCGCATTAAGAGCTTCCTCGGCCACATGAATAGCCCCGTCTATACCGGCGAAGATATAGTTTGGATTGATCATGCCTGTCAAGAACACGATGCCAGTGGAATTCCAGCCAGTCTCGTTCAAGAATGTTCCCCAGACGAAGCTAGAGGGTTGCTTTGGGCTTGACCGCACGAGGCAAGTGACTGTAATTACCAGAAAAAGGCTGAGCGATGTGACGACTGCAAACTTCGAGTCAGTCTCATTTTCCCGTTGTTCTGCTGATAAACTCACATGCGACATTATAAACAGGGCTTACTCGTCGGATCGCGTAGACATTGTAGAGAAGGACAAGTATGTTGCTGACTTGGTATATCAGAAAGTAGTGCCAAGTTTGGACTTGGTATCCCGGGTTCCAGTAGATGCAAATCGAAAGTATGTATTGGGGGCACAAGATGGTAACTCCTGCAGTAATTGAGATCCATGCGAAGGTGTTGATAATACCGCAGGCGTAGCTCTAGAACCATATTAGTCTTGATAGTATGTACAATAGCATGTAAGAGCTTTGCAGGTGCGGAGGTCTATGGACACGATTGAGGCGAGATAGTCACTTACCAGACCGCGAGACAATCTTTTCGGGGCCAATATTGATGTCCAGTGATATTGACCACCTGCTGTAGGATAGCAAGAAGCAAGTTCTGCCAAGGTCGCTACACAACATGTGTACGCGAAGGTCGTCAAGAGAATACCGTAGATGACGGTGACCATCCCACCCGACGGCAAGCTCACTGCCATCGTCACCGCAACGCCAGCCCAACTGTTGCAGATATTCCATCCTAGACAGATGACAACGAAGATACCCAAGTTTTTCTTAGGGTGATTGGCCTCGAACGACGACGCCTGCAGGTCATCGAAGTCCGCATCTTTGATACTTGCAATCTCATCGTGTTGGGGGGTTTTCAGGTGATAGTCGTTCGGGGATCCTTTTTGACTGGAGGACGCTGGCGTCGAGCCTGATTCTGATCGCATATTGGAATGACTGTAACTGAAGATAGGAGTATTCTAATGTACAAAGAGAAGGCGAGGATGGCTAGCTCATTCCACGCCGATGGGATGTCCTCTGATATTGAATAAGTCCACACAGTCGAGACCTAAGCTGTCGCTCTCGATAAGGGTTAGCCCCGTCTGCCGCCTGAAGTCTAGTGGCCGCTCCAGGCTGTCATGCTATTATGGTTTGAGTGCTCCAGTACAATCAAGGAACTGGCTCTTATTTCCTTTCTGAGAAATGGTAGCCCGTTTTTGCGGAGTAACCAGCCAACGGGCTGATAAGGCAGGATTCCAGAGTCACCGATAAGGCACTTATCCAGACTCACCGAAGAGGCGCTTGTTCCCAGACTCACTGATAATGGAACTCAACTTTCCCAGGTCTACCGGAGCACGACCTCTACTGTAGCTTGGATGACGCGTGTCGCTCCATTGGTACCAAGTGGTGTCGTAGAGTGGCCACATTCATCAGCACCTTGAATAGAGATGGCTGCCGATAGCTTGTCGGCTGACAGCCTAGAGTGACGCTAACTTTGGTGGTCATTGCGTGGCAGCACCAAGTATTTGGGACAGATTCGCGTAATCATCAATTCAAACTCGTCTCCATCTCATGGCATCCACTACCAAGATTCCAGGCTGAGCGCCGAAAGCTAGCAAGAGGAAGGTTAAGCTTCTCAGCACCTCGTGCTACCCCGCATCTCCATCAAATAACCGGGTCCTCGGCATGTTCAGGTCTTTTGGGGCCTCGCGGCCTCGTACCGAAAAGTCCGGGTTGCCTCTTAGTCGAGAGTTCCTTCCAACCCGGAGTGCCTAAGCCATTGCACTACGAACAAGCAATGTTTTGCCCTTGAAACTGGACTTTCGTCACTAACAATTTCGACCGAATTCAAGGGTCAAATCAACCAGTCCGCAGCCCATGGAATCGGGAAAATCTAATAAGCATTCGCGGTCGAAGAGTATGTCAGCCCGTCCAATGTTTAGTCATCTTTCACTGATTCGATTGTCTTCTTAAGCCGGATGTTCGCAGTGCAAACTCAAAGTAAATGTCCAACGGCATCTAAGAGCAGCTGCTGATTCGCGCAGAGGCTGAAATGTGACGAGACAAAGCCGCATTGTCTTCAATGTCGCAAGAGACAATTGCTGTGTCCAGGTTATCAGAGACAATTCCGATGGACCGCAAAACATGAGCATTTTGGCATCGCTCCTGATCGCGATGCTGGGCAACGATCTAGCTCCCGCACGTATGTCGAGCCGATCAGCGACGTGGCCGCAAGCGAGTACCCGACTCCCAACACCACTAGGGCCCTTCTCTGCCCTTCATCGCCCCCTTGTTTCTTGCCCGCACCCTTCCGGGGCTACGACAGCTCGACATCAGCAGCCGATTGCCAGACCACGCGAGAGACTGTAACAACGTCGTCGGATCAGAGAGCACATACTACCACTTCCTCGGCAGTCGCCACAATTGGGATTGATTCCTCCCTGCTTACGAGAAACCAGCATGCCCTGAAGAATACTCTCGTTCTGCCACGCCTACAGCAGGGGACAAATTTCTCTGGCGGAGATAGGCCAAGATTGTCACGTGAACCTCATCGCTCACGCCTGGACGACACAGAGCCTAGAAGAGTTTCTTCTGAAGATGAACTGGCTGGAGGGCAGAGGTGCGACGTTGTACGCATCTCCACGGGACTCATCCCGCAAGATGATGTTCTGCTGCACCATTATTTCGCAGAAATATGTCCTCTCAATTCTGCCTTCGACTCGGCGACTAATCCTTTCCGATACATGATAGCAAACCTCATAGATGACTCGCCGTTGATCTTGAATTGTGTCCTTAGCATGTCTGCAACCTGGGAGATACAGCGAAACGAAAGCTTTTTGTCAAAAGCTGTACACTACCATTCTGCAGCGGTTGGCCACCTGTCTAAGGTACTCTTTGCCATAAGAGGCCGAGATGCTCCTACTGATCAAGAGTGCAACGTACTTTCATCATGCCAGGATTATGACCAGATAATGCAGGCAATTCTAGCTTCTATCCTCTTGGGTATCTCCTCGGTGAGTTTTGAAACAATCTCCCTTCCCAGGATTGGTGGTGTATATCCAACCTACTAAGCCTAGAGTGCCTTCTAAGGAGCAGTACCTTCCTGTTTTTACGTCCTAAGCTGACGAGTTCCCAAGTCTTGGCTCGATCCGTCCGACATAGGAACGCAATATCTCCTCGGTGCTCGTAGGCTATTTGCGACATGGCAATCCACGTTAGCACACGACACCAATGCTGGCGAAGATCCTTGGGCACCCCGAACAGCACTATGTGATCCGGAGAAGAGCTTCATTGTCGGTACGCTGGCGTATTGGGAAGCCATCGTAGCTTTCGTCGTCGACCAACCTCTCAGCGTTCTTGATTATCTGAAACCCTTTTGTGGCCAGTCAAATCTAGACGTAGTCCGACTCAATCCATGGTCGGGCATATGCACTCCACTATTTGTCTACCTCGGCCAAGTCGCTATCCTGGCTCGTCAAAGGAGGTTATCCCGCAAAATGCAAGCAATGGGGTGGGATGTCAGCAGCGATACTATCTCTCGAGATCTTCTTGCAGCAGCATCGACAGTCGAAGCACAGATCCTTCGATACAAGATACCGCCAAGAGCAAAGACTTGCGACACTGGAGACCCCAGGGCTTCGTTATTTCATTTGGAGAATTTTGCGCTCTGTTATCAATTGGCTTCACTACTAGAGCTTTACCGGTCCTTTCCCGAGCTTCCGGCGCAACAGGCGCCTGTCGTCGAGACTCGTACCAACTCCGTCTTCTCACCTTCGCCTTCGCTTGGTAGTGCTGATTCCTCGAGGTTGTATCAGAACCAATGGCAAGGTCGGAGAAGACTGCTCCTTGATATGGCGAGCACATTGATAGGGTTGCTAGAGGGCGTTCCCGAGGATTGTGGTCTCAGTATGGGTCATACGATAGCCATCATCATCTCCGGAAGTGTCTTATACAGTATGCCTGAAGATATAGTCCAGGAAGACCAATGTCCGGACGTGGGTGGCTTACTCAACTCCATTGTTACGAGACCCACGAACGTTGAAAAATGGCGCGAATCCCTACGGAGAAGGGTTCGGTCCAACTCCAGTGTTACTGGCCTGAAGTCTTTCGAGCAGGTTGGATACTTGCTCGAAGCAGTCTGGTCAAGGATGGACGCCATAACCGAGCATCAGAGCTCGAATACTGATGACCCACTAGATGTGCATTGGCTAGACGTAATGACGGATTGCAGACTTGAGACAGTATTTGGTTAACAACTGCTGAATACGACTTATTCTGTAAGGTTCTCGCCAGTAGTCCCTCGAACACATGTTATTAGAGCTCCGAGCTCACGACTTCCAACGTTCAGTATTCACATCTACGGCATCTTTGTGCTGCCGCAAGTCATAGCTGCTAAAGGCTTACTTAAGGCTCGCAGGTTCCACTCTTTGTAATTATCACGTTCTTCCCACCTCATTGCTACCCGTATTCCTTGTTGAAAGCTGGACGGGCTCAACACATGACAGGTCAATCGTAGGTGAGATCTACAGAGTTGTGGATTTGGCCCTGTGGGGAGACAAAGTGACCTACTTGCGTGTAGAGTATTGACGGTTAATCAGTCTTGTAGTAAGACGAGAAGTAGGGACCATGTAAGGCATCTCTTTTATGCGGCCTTGGACTGCTACCACCAGATGGCTGGTACTTACCCTAAGTCAGGCCCAAAAATACATCACTGACCCGCTCAATTAGGAAAGCATAGCACGTGGGACGATCCAACCTTAGCAAAGAGGTCGATGCAGGCTTGCTCGATCTTGGCACAGAGACGGCGAACACCACGTAGCTGCCTGTATCACGACCGTGTGGCGCATTTAAGTAGTAACTGCTTCGGGATTTGAGAGCAACCTCCGTATAAGCGATCGCCTAGAACCGTTGCCATTATGAAGACGCGAACTGCTCGCAATCATGATCGTCATGACTCAAGCAGGCAGAATAAACATGGCTGAAACGACACCATCTCTTTCTGGCGCACCTCCCGACAGTGCCAGCGATTATGGCGACTTCGGCAGCGATGCAGAAGAAATCGAAATACTGGACACATTGCTAGCAGAAGCCGCGTCAGGAACAGCAGAAGGCCAGAGAGCCTTTGTTGTGACCGATATTGAAGACTATGAACCACCCCGAGGCGTTCTGTTGCCTAAGACGATCGTTGAGACGCGTCAGCATATCTCAGAGTTCGAGTCTCCAGCCGAGACTGAGGTGCTACGCGACATCGAGGCCGAGGATAGTAAGTGCGGCACGTTCGTCGCGTTATGAAGTGCTAACATGCTGACCAGCGTCTCTCAGACACTAGGAGAAAGCGCAGTCCTGTGAAGGACCGCAGCTCACCCCCAGCAGCGCCCAATCCAGACACCAGGTCCCCAATAGAACGATTCAGAACACCGCCGAAGAAAGCGTTGTCGGTCACAGACCTTGTCTCGCCAGCATGGTGCGAGTTACAATACTTCTATGTCTTGAGCAAACATGGTCGAAAGAGAAGGACTCCTGCAATGAAGCAGGGTACCGTCGTGCACAAGTCCCTTGAAGACGAGGTCCATATCACTGTGCCAGTCAAAACCACAAAGATCGAAGACAGCTGGGGTCTAAGATTCTGGAACATCTGCCAAGGTCTTATGTCGCTTCGCGAGACAGGTCGAACAAGAGAACTTCAGGTTTGGGGGACGGTTGGCGGGGAGCTTGTCGGCGGCATTATCGATGAATTGAGCTACGACTGTCCGGATCCCAAACATGAAGAGAATCTCAGGGCCAAGACCACACCTGTGGCGGAACTTCCGGAGTACCAGACCAGCATCACTGAATTTCTGCTTGCGAGGCCTGAGAAAGCCGGATCACAGCCGGTGAAGAAGGAGGGCGAGCCCGATCAGAAGTGGATCTACATAACGGATGTCAAGACGAGAGCAACTCCTACACTGCCGGGGGGCTCAAGTCTAAGGCCAACGATAGTTCAACTACACTTATACCACCACATGTTGGAGAACCTTGTACAAGGCAACTTCAGCCTCAACCAGCTCGCGGAGAGATACGGCCTAGATGTCAATGAGACCTTCTCAGACTCCTTTCTAGCCCAGCTCGGCAACCTCAACCAAGATGTGCTTTCCCAGTCATCTCAAGGATCGGTAGAAGAACAAGTCCAGGCTGCAACAACTTCTTCCTCACCAGATTCGATGGACGTCCTTCTGCAACACAATACCCTGACCACATTGTGGGACTTCATGATGACACAATTCAAGAACACATTTCAACTCGACGAAACACCATCTACGAGATCGGCTTACGACTCGGACCCTCCGCCAGCATCTCAACAATCGACATCCGACTTGCCACCACCACCTGCCCAGCCAACGCGCCTCAGTCCCTTACTGACAGCCTCGTATATGGCTTCAACTTATAAACACACGCCAGGCTCCGCCTCATCGAAGCGGCTACTAGGTCACAAATCTTTTCACTTTAATCCGCAGTTCCTCCATGCCTACCTCTCGGAAGCACTCGCCTGGTGGCGTGGTCAGAGAGACGCCAATGGCGTCAGACTGGAAGAAGCATGGAAGTGCCGGAGTTGTGATTTCAGGCATGAATGTGATTGGATTCTGGAGAAAGATCAACAGGCTTTTGACGAGGCGATGGAACGGAAAAAAATGAGAGATATGGCAGGTGTGGAGGCAGACGGCAAAGACAAGCAGGCTCCCAGTAGAAGCAGAGTCTGACTGAGCATAACACTTAATAATGGACGAGAGGGTACACGAGAAGCATTCTCTCTTGCTGGGGATGCACAAGATCATGAAACTAGGCATCGGATGGCTAGGGTACCAGGCGCCGAGCACAGCAGCATTACTAAATACTAATGAGCCCCTATAAAGGTCCGCCCGTTCGCGAAGGGAAGTATCCCGCGTTCAAGTACCACTGCACAGGCGCATGACTGACAAACTGAGAGCCTAAGCGTTTGCGCACCTGCTTACTTCTGCTCTGCAAAAGTTCTCGCCTGGTCCGCAGCGCTGTCCGAGGCTCAAGCAGCCATTCATACGGCTTGTACGCACATTGGTCCGCTGCTCGAGTACCAACAGCCATGCTTGAGTGCTGATTGCGGGGAAGTTTGACCATACTCGAAACGGCAACTTTGTCCACTCAACTGCAACTACAAGTCGACACTCTCATTGGTCAGTGCGGATAACGGAATAAGCGTTAGCATCACAGCAGATAGATAACGATTGGTGATAAGAGCGTTTCAGTGGTGTGTTGCGTTTCCAGAAAGCAAACTTGTTTATCCATATGGCACGTCCCTCGAGAGAGAGGAAAATGTGTACGGATAAGGAAGCTCGGGAATGAATACAGTCCACCATGGCATAGGCGATGTGACAGACGTTATGCAACGCTATCTCCCTTGCTTTGGTGTTTTTTCAATCAAGTCTTCTTGCTAACATACAGCTGTATCTCCTGGACACTGTCTTCAGCAAGAAAACACAGGATCAGAAGACATGGAAAAGGCGAAGGCCCCAATGGCGTCATACGTCGAGCAAGTCAGCTCTCACATCCAAAAGTCGAAGCACTCCTGCTCCGGCAAACTCGATTCCACTAGGCAGCACCTTGAAGCAGGCTGGCGACATGTCTCGTCCCACCCACACTTCCAAGAGATTGTGTATGGCACGCTACTCACCCTACTCACCATATATGCTCTTTCTACATACCTAGGACGCCGGCGACGCGCCAGCCTTGCATCACGTCCGTCAACCCCAATCACTGAAAAAGGCACGACGTCTTTCAAGCAGCCGACCCGTGAATTTGGCAAATGGACACCCTCGCCATTCCGCATGCCCACACCAGAGCCATACCCTGACTGGTCCATCACAGAAACTCAACCACTGCCTTACCGGCCCTTCCGCTACGGACCGAAAAACAATGTCACAATGGGTCTCCGCACAGCCAAACACACTGACTGGATCGAACTAGACAACCACTACCCACGTTACCACGGCGACAAGGCCCGTCGCATCCTCGAACGCGGCGACAAATGCTGCCACACAGACCCCGAGGCCTACCCTGCCGCGGTAGAGCTCCTACAAGACCTAGCCGACTACCTGCCGGCCCGCTACCCAACGCTCTACAAACGCACCGAAACCGGCGTCGAAAACCTCTGGTCGGGCGAGCACCTGCGCACGAGCGAGCCCCTTGCCGAAGATCCCATCCAGACCTGCGCAAGACTAACCCAGGACGACCTGGCCATCATGATCGAACGGCCCGACGGTCAATACTACCTGCTCTCCGGCGCGATCCTGCTCGCCGGCTTCTGGCGCCTCGGCGACAAATTCGGCATGCCGCTCTCCGAGATCCACACCAGCGGCGACGTCCCGCAATTCAAGACGAAGCTCGAAAAGGGCATGATGAACTTCTTCCGCCGCATCAAGCCCGAGGAAATGGTCGCGCGGAACAACTACTTCTTGCAGGTCGACGACAATCTCGCCTGGAGCTGGAGTATAGGCGACGAGAACGATGAGGAGGTAAGCTGGAACACGGCGGAGAAGAACCGCGCGATCGAGCACCACTATCTCCGGACTGAGAGGCAGACGTTGAGGAGGCTGCCGAGGAGTGGCGGGGTGGTGTTTACGATCAGGACGTATTTTCTGCCCATCACGGAGATATGTGTGGAAAAGGGTGTGCCTGGGCGGTTGGCGTCGGCGGTGAGGAGCTGGGGCGAAGATGTGGTGAGATACAAGGGGCGCGAGAGGTATGGCGATGTCCTGCTTGAGTATTTGGATAAGAAGCATGGCGAGCAAGTTGCCCGGTTTGGGCAGGAGGAGATGAACAGGGTTGAGCAGGAGTGGGAGGGCTATCCTTTCTCGTAGATATAGACGTCCTAGTCATGCCGTGTGGGGAAGCTGGCCACAATGCATCCATTCGTCAGGGAAGGCGTGTAATGGAGGCCGACTCGGCACTAATGTGATGAGTAACGTGGCACAACATGAGGTCAGTCTGGTGTAGATGCGACCCCTGTGGCTGGTGCTCAGTTACATCTATCTAGGTGCAAGGGAGCGTTGTGGAATAGTCGCGTCGCAAGACCATAAATCTGGCCATGATTACATGTCCTTCTCTGTGCTGCCTGTTTGCTACTGCGCTTCGCATTCCCGCTTGCGTAGCGATCCCAGCACAGCGCGATGCGAGTACTTGGACAGCCTGAACACGGCGTGTTCGACAGGAAGCATGCGGGGTCCTTTCTGAGGTCTATCCCGTTTCTCAACTAAGAGGCTGTGAGCACGGCGATGTTGGAAAGACTCCCAGTGAGAGATGCTGTTAGCGTTGCGATGACCACCTCGTGAGGGATAGCGGATACGATCAAGAAGTGTCGCATTCGCACTTGCCATCGCCGGAGCCGGCGTAGCTCCTTTCACCATCGTCTCGCACTCTCCTCTTTTGCATGAGAGCAAAGGTAGATCTTGAAGCTACCTTCTCATCCCCTCAGATCTTGCCATATCAAGCATTCGTCACCGATGACAACCGCATGACGGAATCCTTGCACGAGCTTGGCCCGATCGAGGTCTTGTTCTCAATGACGTTGTGGCCCACGGCTGTGGTCAAGCAAACGAGATCAGCACACAGGAGACGCAACATGGGTTTGATGCCAATGCAGTCGCCGCCAACAACGATGCTATGACGGAACTATGCGTATTCCTACCAGCTGCTGGCTGTAAGACCACCCCTTAATGTCTCCACTGCTGCGGCCCATCGCCCTGGTTCGTCTCGAGTCGGCTATAGGCCTAGTCAAGCCGCTTGAGCGCAAGTCATGGACAGATTCGCCCCATAGTACCAGGGAAATGATGTAAAGATATCCTCTTGCCGTCCGGCAGCACCTCATACGCCAGAAATTGCTCAGAACTTGGTGAAAGGGATGGAACTACTCGCGGACCAAGGAACCAAATACCTACCCCATGGGAGATCTAATTCCAGGATAAGTGGCTCACCGGAGTATATGACGCCTGCTCTCCGTAGTTCTCCAGTCAATGTAAGTCTTGAATTGTCAGGATGCGGAAAGCTGAGGAGACGCTCGCTGTTATCGGGCGATACTGCTTATCGAAGACCTTCCGCAAGTGCGCTGACAGTACTTCGAACGGCTTTTTCATTCGATCGGCAACGGTGGCTTTGCCCAGATATTCCGGCTGTTCTTTCCGGCAGGTACCAGCTCTGATCGGCTTTGTTACGACTGCGGATAACGCAAGCCTAACAAGATGCACTCCTAAAGGGTTTGACTGACAAGCTTGGCGGCGAACTTGACATCGAGATGGAGGTAGGACAAGGGAACGGTATCCCCCTAGTTTTCGGTAGGCGCATGCTCATATAGCCTTACAGACTCCGCGAAGCCATTCGCTGATCTCGCTGAAGTCTCTTGCCCAGAGCAATCCATACCTTTGGCCGACGGCGTCGAAGGAAGACGAAGTGCGTTTGTCTCCAACGTGTGTCACCTCGATACCTAACCTCTCGAACGTAGCTGCTAGATCCTTTTGTCCACCGCCCATTGGCTCATCGCGTATGCATATCCCAGCATCAGCAGCAAGTAGACATTCAAGGTCTGTAGACGAGTCGCCGACGTAGACGGATGTTGCGTTCCTCTCATACTGCATGTTTTCACAAATAGATTTGAACGTATTGACTTTGTCACCACTCGTCCTGATGTCCTGAAGGTTCTGCCGCTCTGCGCGCGACTTATTGTTTGGCCCGGTTTGTGTGTCATTCCCAGCGATACTTGGGAACTCATTGGCATAGATAGGGATATGAGTCGACCACAGTGACTTGAGATGATCCTCCACTTCAGGCGCGCGCTGTATCGAGCTGTGCAAGACATATTTGATGAAGCAAGCACTCCAGTTGACGCTGACCACCTGAACGAGTGGATTGGATACGTCTGTATCTGAGAATTTAGTGTTGTGTTGTTCGACGAAGGAGAACAGCTCAGTCCAGCCGTTTCTGAGTTGTACTTGGCCACTACCCACCGCCCTGTCCGCGGCTATTGCCATGTCGGCTGCGCTTAGTTGATCGAAGACACCGGCCTCGATTGCTCGCTCGATGGATGCAATTTCAAGTGGACGGAGGCTATTGAGCCAGGCTTTTTCCTGCTCGTAAGTAGTTCGGTTGGCCGTCGCCGGTAGATACGGTCGATATGCAGCTGCGTGAGCTTTACAGTCTGATATGTAAGCATCGACTATATCACTCCAAGGTCGAGGTTGAGTATCTCGTCCCGCTTTTCTTTGTCGCGCATAGCCAGCCTCCGAAAGGACTTCCATCGTGTCTTTCTTAGTAAGGGTGCCATCGAAATCCAAGACCAAGTTGATATGTCGATGCATCTTCGTTTGAGACATGCTTGATGTCGATGATTGTCGTCTAGATTTTAGACTCGAATATTGCACAGAAGGCACACCGTTGTGATGATGGGCATTCAACGCGGAACCGAGAAGTACTCGACGAGAAGGAGCATACGCAACGGCGGCCTTCGCAGTGCCATGTATCAAGCTGACACGCATGCGACTTGTGTGGTGACAATCAACTTGGATTGTGAACGGACCAGCATTGAAAAGCACGACAAGTGTGTTGCTATAAGTGATGGTGGTTGGTAACTGGTGTCGAGAACACGAGTAGATAGCAGGTATGCCTCCTAGCTAAGCCGTGCTACGGAAGTTCAGGTAGGCCAAACGGCCGCGAGGCAGATCGCTTCGGAGCAGAAATTCCTGGCTACAAAGCCTAAGCCTAAGCCCTTACAACTTGGGATGCATATGTAGGCACTTAAAAAGTACGTACCCAATGGCTGTTCAGCAAACCAGGAAAACAACAGTGTTAAGAAGGTATAGTATGCTCAGCAATACTTTATCGACTACTCGGTGCACTTAGGAGTGCACAACAGCATCTCGAGAGCTGTATCTCAAAACACAAAACGCCAAACCGCTGATTATAAGATAGCACACGCTATTTACGCCTCGTACCGCAAGCCCAAAACATGCTTGCTGAATCGATCAATTCATTGTGCTCTCGCGCCACGATTGAAGCGCAAGTCCGATGCCTTGTGGCCCGTTAGGGTATCAACAACAACAGCGTACATAGCGCGCCGACCAAACTGCAGTCCAATCATCGCTGCTCTAGACATCCAAAGCCTCGGCAGCTGTTCGCTTCCTCCCCTTGCTGGCAGGCACAGAGGTACCAGATCTGGCGCCAGACTTGAGTCTTGGCCAGGCATCAAATGGACTGACCTTTTTGCTCCCACCACTATTATTCCCGTCCTTGGTTCGCGACCTAGTAGCTCTCGACGGACTAGGCGGCTCGAGATCTTCCGCTGCCTGATCGTCCTCAATTTCTGTCTCTGCTTCCTCGTCATTCTGGCTCGCCTGGTGATCTGGTAGTGCTTGGGCACTTGTGTCGTCCTGAAACAGTTTTCGGGGTTTGATGGATTTGCGGGTGAGCGTCTTGAGTGGCTTGACGATTTCGTGGCCATTGGCTTCGCGCCCGAGGAGACCGAGTTCTTCGGGGTCGATTACTTCCTCTTCCTCTCCAGCATCGTCAAAGCGGCGGTATACTTTCTTGCCTCGACTGTACTAATGTTAGTTGTTGCAATGGAAACGTTAATTTGGAGAAAACTTACAATATGTAGACCATGCCTTCATCCTTGTTAATGGCTTCTTCGACTTGTGGATCCAGTGGTCTCTTCTCTTGCTCTGCGCTGGTCTTACGTCGCTTGGACGGGCCAGCCATCTTCGGTCTCGTTGGTGCAGCACGTTTTCTGCTTTCTGATGAGGGTGCAGTGTAGAAGGGATTATCGATGCTTGCGTCGACTTCGGGAAGTTGATCTCTCGAATCGACGTGGATCTGGATTGGATCTTGGGAAGGAGCATCTTCGGAGAAAGACTCAAGTGAGAAGCCGTTGTGACGTCTCTTTTGGTTCTTTCGCGGACTCTGCAGGGCTGCGTTGGAATGATCTTGGAACAAGGCCTTAGCAGCCATGGTGGATTTTGCGACTCGGTTCTTCTGAGGCGTTTTGACGGGTGTCGGTAGCATGCCTTCAGATATTATTGTGGTGGCAGAAATATGTGAGGGATTTTGCTGGTGATGATCGTTTCGTGTAGGTGCGTCAGAGTCTGGAGAGGTTGGAGATATGACTTGCACCAAGCGTGTGGATTTGCGCTTGGGGGTTTGCGATACTGAGTGAAAGGGATCGTGCTCGGGCGATCTTGGCGTGCGTGATGAGTCGGGCGATTGAGTGAAAGAAGATCGCAGCGAACCTGGAGTGTTCTCGGTGTTGGACCTTGTGTTATATCGTGAAGGTGAAGATCTCGAGTGATAAGCGCTGCCATGTAGCGGTGTCGGAGGAGTCTGAGCTTCAGCTCGTATTTGAGCAGGAGGTGTTGATGCCATATTGGCGACTGAGCGGTGGCTGCAGCAAACGAGGTCTTTTCAGGAGTTGTTCGAGGTAGTTCGTTTGTGGTATTCAGGTAATCAGGTAGTCAAGTACTGCGAGTCGTGAACTGCCGTTCAATCACTTTTGCGCGCTGCGGTGTTGGACCAGTCCAAGAGATTGTTACAGTATGCACGTCGACGAAAATGCGAATCTAGCATATACGGCAGGAAGGAGACTTAGGAGTGGAAAGCAACAGCGCATGGAAGGTGTCGAGCACTGAGCACCCTGGTGACGCTGTGAAAGAAAGCATGAGTTTGGGCTCCATCTCGACATCAGACCGGTGGCTGGCATCGAACAGCCAATGGGCGGCACCCAAGATTGGCAACGTTGGCTTGACGCTAATCGACGTAAGGGTCCCCGCTAGCCCGCGACGCGTCGTCCTAGCAGCAAGCGCGTTAAGTGCCCAGATTGCATCACACAACAAACATCACAGTCCACTTTACTGGCATCCACAAGATCTGTGCCTTAGCTGCAGCGTTAAACTCCACGAGCATGGCTTCCAATGATGACTCTTTCCAGCTAGATATTGGGCAGTCTCCTTCTAGAGCAAAAAGCAGACCGCAAAGCAGAGGTGCAAACCATGCCACCTCTGACTCAACGTCGAAGCAGGAGGCCGAAAAGTCCCGCGAGGAAGCTCTACGGCAGGAACTGGCCAGCGTGAAGAAAGTTAACGAAGCCATAGAAGGGGTGCTCCAGAGTCTGGGGAAAGCAAAAGCAAACATGAAGGTGAGCGGTAGGAGGGTCATACGAGTGTCCAGCAGCTGATTTCCGCTAGACAGTCAACGGTACAGTCAGTGCTGCTTCGCAATTACTGAATACCTGGACGCGCATATTGTCGCAGACCGAGCACAATCAGAGACTGATCCTTGACCCGTCGTGGCAAGGGGCAAGCCAAGATATTGCTGACATTGAGGAAGAAGCGCAGGCTAAGCAGTATGCGGCTGAGAGACGAGAGGCCGAGGAGCAGGAAAGAAAAGCTGCAGCTGCTCGTAAGGCAGAAGAGGATGAAAGAAAGCGAGTGGAAGCTGCAACTCGTCCCACCAAGACTACTACCGCTACTCGAGGTCGTGGCCGAGGCGTGGCGAGAGGCGCAAGCACATCCTCTGCTTCAACTCCTGCACTCAGCTCGGGCAATACTAGCATGCTGAGAGCTCCATCCACTACATCGAGGCGAGGGACCACTGGCAGCGGTATAGGGCGTGCTCGTGGTCTGCGTGGGAAGACGTAGAGCTGTGATTGAAATGATATCTATCTCCTCGTTGGCAGCATTCCAGTATATGAGCATGTCAAACCATTGAAAGTACATCATGCTGTGATACACTGTGTTCTGGGTTCACGTTTGAACCCAGGCCCATCGTTTGCCGTTTGTAGTGTTGCCGATCATCCTCATCCTCAAGCGACAACCACGAACAACCGCAGAGCTGGTAGCTTCTTCCAGTCACACTACTACAGCAACCCTCTTCTCTTCTCTCCTCTTCGCATCAGGTCATTCACAATTTCACGACCACGTCGAACGCTACCGTGCATCGCCAACTCAACTCGTCCGCAGCCAGCTTCCGATCCTACAGTGCTCCAAGCGCACCACTCTAGGACAGGTGAAGGGCACAATGGCAAGCAACTTCGCACCATACCAAGATGTCCCCGAAATGTAAGCAGCAAGCAGCACGCAGCTAATGCCACCGCATAGTATGCCTAGGCACCCCCAACTGACTACCTCCCAGTGAACGCGCCCGCTCCCCACCCTTGAAGAGTCCTCGAAGCTCAGTCGACCACTCGCGAGCCCAATCGCCCCCTCTACGACCCTCTCACATATCTCGCCACATCAGCCAAATCACATCGCAGACGCTCCCTGCCCCGGATAGCTTCGCCGACAATCAAAATGATGGCCCAGCCTACGAACAAGGCGGTCGCGAGCGCAATCTCGAAGCCTTCCAAACGAGCATACCCATACGAGTAGACTACCTAGCTATGTTGGCTTACGTCGGCCTGCCACCAGCTGGAGGCGTACTGTTGCTTCTGTTGGAGCACAAGTCTGACTATGTACGCTTCCACGCATGGCAAGGCTCGCTTACCTTCGCCGCTGTCTTCATATTACATCTCATACTCTCCTGGTCGAAAGCGCTAAGCTGGATGCTATTCATATTGGATCTGCTACTCATCACCTTCCTAGCACGGCATGCCTACACCGACGTTGATACATTGGACCATTACGAGCTTCCATTCTTTGGGAGGATAGCGAACCGCTTTGTGGATGACGAATGAGCCGTAGGAGAGAAAGACACGAGACATGACTTGGCTGAAACACTATAGCATACTTGTATGCTACTGGAAAGTGTGCGAGCTACGTGCAGTGACAAGTAGATTGTCTCGAATGTGATGGCTCAATGAGCATATCTTGTCGGCATCGGTCGAACCTTTCAGCCACTTCCTTGATCTGCCGAGAACGTCAAATACGAATGCGCTGTCTGCATTCAATCCGTATCGATACTTACCACACGCAAGCATTGTCTTGAGCCATTTTCGGCTGGCCATCCTCATACTGGGAAGTTCGTGTACATGTTGCGAAGGCTGCCACGGCAATGCGTCTACAGGACATACACAGCACGCCTATGTTCAACAAAAGGGGTCTCAAACGGCTGAGGGTGGAAGCATCAGTACTGAGTTCGGCTGGATGGTGTACCACTTTTGTCCAGTGGTTGAGGCGTCATCTACCCTTACTGTGCTCGTGTAGACGCTCGCGCCTGGCGTGTACAGGACTTATGCAAGTTCTCGACACTGCCGCTCATGTCCGAGATGAGCCTGCAATGTTGTTCATAGTACTGATTCCCCCAACACCAACCTGAGGTGATAAGTTATCACTCTACACTCCTTTGCGTACGAACTGCCCGAACGATTACAGCCACCAACACATTCTTCAAGGCTTTCGGGCTAGAATATGTTCCCCACTCTAAAGCAACATTTACCAACACGAACGATGTCTACCCGCCGTATTCGTCTAGGTATACTTGTGCCCTCTTCTAACACCATCATGGAACCACTCATTGCCGCCATACTCCAGACAGTCAATGATCGGATCCCCTCCGTCCACATAACCGCCCACTTCTCCCGCTTCAGAGTGACTCAGATTTCGCTCGACAAGACTGCACAATCGCAATTCGACCTCCCGATAATGATGCAAGCTGTCTCACTCCTGGCAGACGCCAAAGTCGATGCAATTAGCTGGGGCGGCACCTCGGCCGGCTGGCTGGGGTTAGGCGCCGACGTCGAGCTGTGCAAAGCCATCGAGAATCAATTTGGAATACCAGCATCGACGTCGACATTGGCGCTAGTGGAGTCGTTGCATGCTCTTGGAGATCCCCGGTTGGGTCTCGTGACCCCGTACGTCACGGAGATGAATGAAGCAATCAAAAAGACGTTTGGCGGTGTGGGCATTGCGATTGCAGAGAATGATCGGTGTTTGGGGATCACCGACAACAACAAGATCGGAGAGGTGAGTGGTGACCAGTTGATCTCGATGGTTCGGGAGGTAGTAGCCGCGAACGAGAATCTCGAAATCGTCATGGTGTTCTGCACGAATCTGAGCGTGGCGCGACTTGCGCCGTCGTTGGAGACGCATTATCGAGACCGCAACGTGATCTTGTTGGACAGTGTAGGCGCCGTGGTCTGGGGCCTATTGCGGAAGCTTGGTATCGATACACGAAGAACAGGTGTCGCGGAGCAATGGGGACGAATGTTCGATCTGCCCCGTGCTTCGGCTGGGAAAGCGTGAGTGCTGTCAAACGTTATACCAATATTGCAACCCAGCTGTCCTAAATTTTTCAAAGAGTTTACTGCAACGCTAAGCGCTATGCCATGATCTATTCTATAACTATTCCAGGCCACGTGACAAGTCCTGACCTAATACATGTAACCTAGCTATACTAATGGCATCCAGATTGACTTCGCTGTACTCCAATCGTACCCTTTTCGGTGACGTTGGTCAGCCTTCTCTCTAACACGGCTGGTGCTTGCTTGCGCTGTCTTAATTGTCCGGTCGGTGCATATGGCGGCTGCGCCGATGATTTGATATCGAGTGTCATGGAACTGTGACAAAGATCTGGCGTTTCAATCCGTAGCGCTCGGGTCTACCAAGCAAGACGCGTTGATCTCGAGGTGGCTGTGTATCGTCCACAATGTGCCGAGATCGAGATTGCCTTATTTTTGTGGTTCTGGAGGTCCAGAGGTGAGTGTGCAAGGACCCCCGGCCTGCAGGTTTATGCGATACTGCGAAGTGTCCCGCTCGCGGCCTAGCTCTGGAGTCAGGGGCCGCGACAGCTCAGGCATCTTTGAATGGCCAGATCGAGAGTCAGCTGCTGCGGTGAATGGAGAAGATGGCGTGCTCGCTGCTTAATGCACATCTCTTTTCATTCAGACATCGCTGAATCCAATACACCTTCTCTCCAAGCCCTTGTCCGCAACAGCCCAAACCCAAGCCCGTCCCGCTTCACCAGTCCACAAGCCCGCGAATTTGTCTGACATTCCAGCGTCGTCCATCCATCTCTTCTCCTTATCCTCAATCATCTCACTGCTCATGACTGCTAAGAACTTCTCGAACCTCTCGTCATCTGGGTCCGTGAAACACAGCGCATTCCCTGCTATTCCGTGACACAAACAAGGCGCTTTAGTCAGGAGTCCACGCTTCCAGGTATCTTGTCTTGCCGTTTCGAGGGCTGTATCGAGACGCTTCTGTAGATCTGATGATAGATACCCCTTGATCGGCTCGAGACTCAGGACAAAGCCAGGCCCACCATGGCAAAATTGAACCAATTTATCACTGCCTGTTGCCGCGTCTTTACCAAGTGACCCCTCCACAGAAGATGGGAAGTTGCCGCTTGAGAATTGTGTGTCCAGACTTTTGTTTAGTAAGTTATCCAGATACTTCAAGATCTCCGGTCTCGATAGCCCAAGCTGAGTAATGATACCGAAGTACCCATGCGCAGCGCCCATGTACTGCTTCCCGTGCCATGTCCAAGGGGCAGGGGTGTTCAGGATTCGTCCAACGGTGTGCTCGATAGCCGCCTCGAGTGATTTGGTGGTCATATCCTGTTGCTTGAAGTGCGTACGGCAAAGGCGGAGAAAGTAGAGGTAGCCAGCGCGTCCGTAGAGCCATTCATTTGATCCGCCGCTTTCGGAGTTAACGACGCTGTCATAACGACAAAGTTCTTCAGCTAGACTTGAGTCATTCGCAATCACGGCGCTGACAGCGAGATGTGCGAGCGTTTCGTTGGCGACCCCGCAGTGGTCTGGATCGACGTGTGACTTCTGCGCAACATCCCCGAGCTTGAGGTAGTCTTCAGCCCATTCTTGGAGGTTTTGCGATTTGAAGGTTAAGTCTGGGTAGAACTGAGATAGCCGGTGGAATAGGAAGGCTATTGAGGTTGGACCTTTGTAAATGCCAGAGAACGACCACCCGGTGCTGCAGGTGTGGACTGGGGGATTGTAGGTGTTGATGCGCTCAAGAGAGGCGAGGAGTTCGGCATGGTAATCTGGTTTACTGAGATTATCTAGCCCTTCATTCTTGAAATGCCTAGCATCGGATGACATGTTGATTGATACTCTAGTGCTGGACGTGAAGATGCTCTAGGTGGTGAAGTATAAGAGTCGTGAGGGCGCCATACGTTCGAGGTCGATAATTGTGGGGCTGATCATATCTGAAAAGGTAAGGGCGAGCGTCCAGTCGTCCTGCAGCGTGGGCTTGGGCAGATTCCATGCTTGTAAGGGTAGCGCTTGCTATCTGTTGACAATTGTTGCATCAACGGACTGCTTTCCCGGAAGTGAGCGGTCGCCATGTAGTGGAGTAGCGAGACAAGATTGGAGCCCAAGCACAGAGCCGCGCTAACCGAATCAGGTAAAGCCCAGGGTCTTTTAGCGGTCTGTTGCCACATGGCTTTGACGTCGTTTGGGCATTGTCTAAAATTCTCGTTGCGTGGTCAGCGTGAGATAGCCAGAACTTGAACTTCTCGAGACAAGTACCCGTCCTCGACGAAACCCTGGTATTATTGTGACAGGCACTCGGATTCCTAGGCCGCGGCGCGTCACTAGTGAGAAGGAATCTCGATGCCACAACACAGCGTCAAAATGAGCCCATGATCAAGCGTTTAGTGAACGGATAACGAGCCGTCTTCGCAGCACAAGCGGTCTGACACCATTGCCAAACGCAAGCATAACTACAACGACGGCTGTAATTTCAGCGTTCCAAGGTCACTGGACTATAATGCTAAGCTGGCTTCCGTCGGTGCAGGAGCTGGTGTCGTTGTCACCATCGCCCTATTATAGGCAGAGGCCCACCCGCAGTCCTAAGATAGACGTTGATGGATTTCGAAGGTTCGGACCAGTGGACGTACACAATGACAAGTATGTTTACGATACGCTTCAATCAGATCTGGCAGGCTTGTCTCATGTATTTGTATTCGTTCAAAGTATCGTTTGCCTGACTGGAAGGGAGGAATTGGCGGCATTTGCGACACTGGCATGGGCCACATGTGCTACGGAAACGGCTGCATCGGATACCTGTCTTTACACAAACCGTAGTGAGAGGAACTGGTTCAGCACTAACGCGAAGCAGATTGCACATCAGCACCACCCTGAAAGCTCGGCAGTATTCGTTTCGGACCCTTGGTCACGCCTGACCCCTGCATCTCTGGACCAGACCCCATCTGTATCGTGACGGTATATAACCTATTTGCACCTTGCATGTACTTGCATGTCCTTGCATGCTGATCCTTACAGTAACCTGTCCAAGTCAACGGGTATACAAACTACTGGAGGCGTCGTCGAAGGTGACTGCCCGAGCAGGCAAAAGGAGGAGTAAAAAGACAGGTAGGATCGTGAGGCGCATCTTCATGGGATGAGCTGGAAATGCGGTTGTGACTGTGCTCTCGGAGTTGCCTGCTCGTTAGAAGAGCCGCTAGGAGCTGAGATGTGGCCGTGGGTTTTCCATCTGGGGGTAGATGAGCACAAGATCGCTGTTTGTTAGACGTTGAAGAAACAAAGACAAGGGGATTAGTAGTTTAGCACTATGTTAAGGAACCCAAGTCGATGGCCAATGCCAGTATCCTTCTTCGCGGTTGTGAGCAAAGCACCATCTGCGTCCGCTCAAGGACCCTGTATATCGGAGAAGCAATCATTCAATTTTCACTCAAGTCCACTGCGCCTTGCCATCAAGCGACACCCAATTTCTTCGCGACGTCCTCTGGTGTGGCAGGTAACATTGCGCCTTCAGCTGGTTTCTCCCGCTTCTTGAAGTCGTCCGCCATCTCACCCATGGTCACCCACTCCACGCCTTCATGGCTATTAATGTATTCGATCAGCCGCTCGTGCATGAGCAATACATGGGGCCTCCCTGAAACGTCAGGATGGATAGTCATTGGGAAAATGAATTCATCATAATCACGATAGAAATAGTCCCAATGATCTTTCCAAAGCTGTTCAACCGTGCGGACGTCGACCCAGCCGTGAGAGTTGGGTACCTTCTTCATGAACATTAAAGGAGGCAGGTCATCGAGATACCAATTGGCTGGAATCTCGACCATGCCAGTGTTGGTACCAGGTTTGAGTGGCTTCATCCATGTCTTTGCAGGCTGCGTGTAATCGATCTTAGTCCATTCATCACCTGTGCGGAGGTAATAAGGCTGACAGTCGTGGTGTGACATACTGTGGTCATATTCGATGCCATAGGAGAGGTAGAGTTCGGTCGCTTCCTTGGAAACTTCCCACCATGGTGCCACCTGCATGATGTTAGTCAGCGTGGACTGTCTTGAGTCACTTACAGTGAAGTCAGACATACCGTTCCCCTTGGGGGCTTGCCATTGCAGAACTTGGTCAATAACTTGTACGTGTAATCCAAAATGTCTCTTTGCTGATCCATGCTCATGTCGACAGGATTCTCATGACTGTTGGTGTGACGTCAGCGTTGAGACCTCCTTATCCTGCAGGCGATCGCGCAGTAGACTTTTCGTAGCCTGTACTGATGAGACGGCAGCAGGTAGATTGATCCTCACCTATAGCCATGCAGGCCAATCTCGTGACCCTTGTCTCTGATCATCGCACATTGCTCCGGAAAGGTTTCAAGGCTGTGACCTGGAATGAACCACGTTGCCTTCATGTTGTATTTATCGAACATCTTCAGAAGTCGTTCCACACCCAGTGTACCGGCGAAGTAGCCTCGACTGATGTCGCTGGTCGAATCCTCGCCTTTGTATGAGCCAAGCCAACCCGCTATAGCATCTATGTCGACACCGTAGCCGACTAGAATGCGCTTCTTGCCCATGATGAACGAGTGCTCCGCAGAAGTAGCTGGCCAGTCACGAGCGTTTGAGACAACGTGGAAAGGAGGTCTTGGGAGGCCGTCCAGGAGATTGTGGTGCAAGTCTCAATGGGTTAGAACTAAGAAGTATCACAGAGTCCGAGAGTCCAGCTTGTCATGTATGGGCCACAGCATCGTCATAACTCTTAGCATTTTGGTACGATAGAGCTATGGTACAATTATGACGAACTCCGCGTCGGGGTACGCCTGGGGTAGACGTGGGGTGACATTGAGATATATCTATCTTATCTGATGTTCAGAAGTATATCGAGATCGTACGTGCTTACAGTTGGGGACGCTTTGCGCGATACTGGTGCACCGATTCGATATTGTACCAGATGAATAATGCAGATGTCTTTACACTCTGGCATTGCACTAATGGGTCAGCTTCCATGCTTAGCAACGCGTCCGAAGTGTGATCTAACGCTGGAAACTGAACCACTTGTGCTCGCATCATCCGAGACAGAACACGCTTACACCTGATAGCTCGATGACATATATGGGCAAGAAGTGCTGTATGTTGGGCAGGGCGGAGGTTGACAGACTCAACGAGCGAGCGACGTAGCACTAGCCGTGCTGGTGGTATGGGGTGAAGGCTTGTATTGACTTGATCTTCGGCCGAACTGGGCAGCGTCGAGAGGAACGAAGCTTTAAGCCCGCAGGTTGCAGGGTCGTTGTGTGGCAATGCTTTGTATGCTTGTTTGTGCAGGTTCTTCTCTCACGTGCACCCCTGAAGAGCCCCGGAGATGGTATGGAAAGAGGGCGCCATTGGTTCAGCTTGTTCACCTTTTATTCATGAACTTCATAGCACCTCCAACCTTTGCGACCTTGAGCACGTCTCTATAGGTCAAGCTAACCCGTGTCTCTCTCTTCGCAACGCCACCCTCGAAGGGTGTCTTGTCGGCCAGATTATCCCAGTTGACTATCGTTTCAGGCCCAAGATCTGTGTCTTCCTCAGCCTCGGATATACCGTGTAGCGTGCTCTTGTACATATCACCAGTCGTGATCAATAAGCTTCTGGGCTCTTGAAGGATACGCCACGTCGGTGTAGCCTCTCTCTCTCCCTGGTCGTTCTTCTTGTAAATGTCGAGCGTTGTATGTGCGGCGAGGCTAACCGTCGCAGTGATAGGGTAGTACGCCGGACCGTCTTCGTGAGGCATGATGCCTTGGCCTGCTTGATATTCGTTGACGAGGCAGTGGTTCGGCGCGCCGTGAGGGGAGTCTCTAAATAGCGACATCTGTGCCAATCTAGCAAGCACAACCTTGGTCAGAAATGTGGGCATGGGCGCGGCGATCAGTGTGTCACGCGCTGTGCCCGTTAGTTGTGATGGCAGTGACAGCAGTCGACGGTGACTGAGTACTGTCCATCTTGTGCTTGGTAGCTTGGATATCTCTTGTAATATGTATTGCTCTTCCTCCAGCGAGATGAAGTCAGGCACATAGAAGCCCGACCCAGGCAATGCAGGGATTCGGGCGCTGTCCAGAGTCAGCCCGTCAGGTGAAGCCATATCCGACTGTTGAATTGAGGGTAGTGCGGGTCACGGCAGAGGCATGAGAAAACAGCGGTGACGGCCAGTCTACATGTGTTTCATGCTTCGAGGCAAAGGGTTTTGCGCCAGACGGCGTTGTACCAAGCATGAAATACCATCAGAAGTGAGATCTGTGTGAAAGGAACAGTTTCCGACGATTTTGTTTTTAGAGACGCGCAAGCGCCACAGTCTCTACTCCAAGTTGGCCACAGGTTGTACTGTATACTCGATGGACCGGTGCGCCCCCGAGAACCGGAATCAAGCAATTAGTAAGTACTAATGCTCACGCGTTCTCAGATCAAGCTCGATTCAGATGTCATCGTACATTTAGCCATCTTTTAACCTGCACACGAGTACTTAGTTACTGCCAATCTTATGAGATCGAGCGGCCAGCTTGATATGCCGCCCGGTGCATGTCCACACTGACGGTCTCACGTCACGACTGAGACGTGGCCAGCCGGTAACTTTTTTTCCCACTGCACAAACACGATGAATCCCATCTCGTACGCCTACTCTTGGTTGCCTCTCAACCACTATCCGAGCCATGGCTACTGAAGGCTCGCTGTATCGGCGCGTCTTACAGGACAGGCAAGATTTGTATAACCACAAGCTTGCAGATGGTGTCTATACACCTTTCATCTACCCTTGGGATTTTCTACCCGTGGTCCTTCTGATCCTCGGAGTGACTGCCACCCCACGACTTCCAGTTGTTCTCGGAAGACCAGCTCGCTATGTGTTGACTGCGTTCTCTTTTTATTACATGGTGATCAGATGGTCGTACGTGAGGACGGTGGGTCTGACTGCCGGATACGGCATTGGTCTAGCTGGATTCTGGGGTATGATTATGACAGTCATCCTGCTTATCTTACACGACCCAAGCAAAGACTTTCGAAGGATCGAGATCAGGAAGACGAAGAAAGAGCGGCGAGCATCCGCAGCATCCCCCGACGGCACAGGAGCATCCGTGCAGAATGGACTTGTCAGGAAACGAGCTGTGCCAGACTTGCGCGAAGCGAGAAAGGAAGACGAGCAGGTTACTGGGGCTGTTCACGACCTTCAGGCATATCAATACGTGTGGCAAGAACAACCAAGGGAGTTCTTCCACTTGATAGACTGGTCGGCAGATCTAATGACTACCTTCCGAGGCATCAACTGGAATATTCGTGCGCCGCTCAAAACATATGTTGTGTCACCTCCAGGAGGGGATCCGCCAAGACTCTCCGTTGAGGCACAACGCCTGAACGCAGGTGCCATGTCGAGGCTGCAGAAATCATCAATACTCAACTTCCTCTGCTACTATCTTTTGGTCGATATCCTGAAGACCTTCATGATGACCGATCCATACTGGCTTGGCCTGGCGACAATAGATTCACCTACCCCGTGGCCATGGCTAGCGAGGCTGAATGCGGCCGTTCCACATGCTACGAAGCTTGTCAGACTGGGCGTTAGCCTGACAGCAGTAGTGAGTGCGTTATGCCTCATCTTTTCGTTGAACCCGCTATTCTTTGGCACAATCTTCCCATATCTACTCGGGGACAAGCTCTACACCGTCACCAAGAGTCCCCTTCTTGAGGCCTGGATGTACCCACCACAATGGGGCAACATGTTCACGACACTCTGCAACAAAGGCCTAGCAGGCATGTGGTCTACCTGGTGGCATCAAATGTTTCGGTATGGCATCTCAGAGCCCGCAAAGCTGTTGACTGAGCGATTGCAAATCAGTCGTCGAAGCCAGCTTGGGCGAGCGCTCCAGCTCCTCGTTGGGTTTGGTCTCACTGCAAGTATTCACGCTGTAGCAAGCAGTACAACATTCTCAATCATCCCAGGAAAGCCATGGCATGCATTCTTCTTCTTCATCAGCCAAGCGGTCGGCATCATGGTCCAGACAGAGGCAGCTCGACGGCTCAACAAGATGGCCGAATTTCCTAAACTATTGAGGCAGGCAGGTAACTTTCTGTTTGTTTTCGTCTTCTTGTGGTACACTGGGCCATATCTTTCCGACGACTTTGCACGCTGTCAGATTTGGCTTTTCGAGCCTGCTCCTATCAGCATCTTCCGAGGACTAGGTTTTGGTCCAGCTGATTGCTGGTTGCCATGGCTTCAGTTTTCAGAAGGCGGAAGGTGGCTCGGGTGGTGGAATGGAAGTCGATGGTACAATAGTGGCATTGGCATATTTTAATTCCTGAATATGATCGTGCTTTGGTACCATTTTCTTTGCAGTAATTGGCTCTTGCATGATGAGGCTAGGTGCCTCTGGTTGGGATGTCAAGGATACCCCCGTGGTAAACGCTGCTGCACGATTCTTGGTGCCGACGATCACTGATGTCATCTTGCTTCGTCGTGACTGGGACATTAGATACGCGGCGAGCGTGAAGCAGACAGTAGATCTCACGTCGCGAAGAACTAGTAGTTTGCACTCTCGATGAGTACTCAGACGCTGCAGCTTCGATCACGAGCAGGTGTTTTCGTGACCAAACACATCTGATGGTAGCTGATCGGGGTGTTCTTATCAAGATTAAGGAGCGGAAAGGCTACAGTAGCTTCGGGTGGCGCAACGCAGCCCAAAATAAATGGGTGCCCAGAGGCAAAACTTGAAGGCAGAAGGCGATCAGCGCGCTCCCCCGAAGCCGTATGATAACATCGGAGCTTAGGGGCGTGCACTCCACGTATTGGTCCGCTGTCGCATGGTCTGCCGTGGTGGGAAAACCTCTGCTTCGAGATCCGAGCGTCGCGCTTCTTGAAACAACACCGCTATCTCACGTCATATTATTGTCACGCAGGTCTTTTCACTCGCATCGCTCGCTGCACTACGTTGACAGCGACGTCTTTCACCACGTTCGACTCGTGTCCGCCGAGGCAGCCGACGACACTCGCACGCGACCGCTCGGTCGGTCTACTACGCGCTCCAACTGCGCTACCACTACCACTACCAGGTGCCTGCGAGTTTCACGATTCCACAATTACCTCACACAACTGTCGTACCACAACGCCCCAACGATATCGCGCTTTGCGGTGTCGACCTCATTGCACCGCGCTTCCTGTCAGCCGGCTATCCTAGTCGCTGATGGTGACGCGCAAACCTTCGTCGCTGCAACATGGCCATGCAGGTGCCGGGTGCCAGCGACAAGAAGAGAGTCAAGGTCTATGAACTACGAGAGAATGACTGGTTCGATCGCGGCACCGGCTTCTGCACCGGCCAGATT